>OGOP01000015.1_pt1 | contig 134782 bp, 153 predicted proteins | sample 1552591 | NCBI WGS metagenome assembly OGOP01 (sample SAMEA2580120, study PRJEB22360) | human gut metagenome | biome: human gut; feature: human-associated habitat; material: faeces | place: Denmark | collected 2008/2010 | reverse complement strand
CCCTTTTTTCCGAAAAAGAAAAATTTTTCGAGCCGACAGAAAAAAAATCAGAAAAAAAATAAAAACTATATATACGTGTGTGTATATGGTAAACTTTATATTATATAGTTTACTTTATATATATATATGGTTACTTATATAATATATAGTAATCTTTATATATAGTATTTACTATTTTTAATAAGTTACCCTTATTATGTTAAAGTAGTGTTAAATGTGGATTTGTTTTGCAATTATTCAAAATACAATATTTATCTTTGCGTTGTGTTTCGCGTTTTATGTGTGTTACGCATGTATAATTAGTTACTTATATAAATAAAAGAAAGTTATTTATGTCAAATGTAGTTTCTAAGTTAGTGGATGAAATCAAGTGGGGTTCTATGTTGGATATTATGCAATGTGATTTGGATAAGACTCGTGGCATGTTGAATCTTGTTATCAATCAAATTGACGATGCGATGCAACGTCGTGTTAAGGAACTTGCTGATATGGGTATTACTGAACCCGCTGGTGATGGTATTTACAATCGTTGTTTTCAACTTTACAACATGTTAGGTGGCATAAATGCGGTTATGCGTGGTGCTGATGGAATTGTGTCTGGTGTGATAGTTGAAATGCTTCGTGATTTGGATGAAAAATAGATTTCTTATACATTATGACAAGCGTATATTTTGATGTTTAACAAGATGATATAGATAGTATGAAAAAGCCCGTTATTTTCATTGGTTGTGCATCGAAGATTGACATATCTACCGAATCTACCGACCACGTTCCTGCCTTAAAGTTCGAAGTTGCTTATTTCAAGAATTTACGACCACGAAACGAATTAGCACGTTTCATCATTCACCTTTGTGACGTTAATGTTTCCATTGGTATTGACATCGAAAAGACGAAATATGACGGTATCTCGACCGATTTGTTTGGTGCGAGCTCCGTTTTCGACGTTAAGGTGCAAGATAGACGTGGAAATGAACTTATAATCCCCAATGCAAAAATTTCTGAACGATTGCGCGTTACTCATCGCATACCGCGTAAACTCAAAAAATCGTTGAAAAATAAGCACGGTGTCTATTGGGTGCAACACCATCCGAACACAGAAACAGTAGTTACTATAAATTCACAAAACTAATATATTTTATATTTTATGATTACAAAGGAACAAACAAAGGATTTCATTGCCCGTGCATACGATACTGCCGTTAAGCACGGATTTCACGAAAAGATGTTGACCGTCGAGCACATGATGATGCTGGTGCTGTCGGAGATAGGCGAGGCCTTAGAGGCTGACCGTCGTAACCTACACGCCAACTTGCACGGTTTTGAAATTTGCAAGGGCTTGACGTACAATGACCGTTTCAAGAACTATGTGAAGGATAGCGTCGAGGATGAAATGGCCGACGTAGCCATTCGCCTTTTCGACCTTTGCGGAGCATTGAACATCACACCTACCGACCGCTTCGAATCGTACAGCGAACTTTTTAAGAGTTTCCGAAAGAACTATGAACGGCACTCTTTTTGTGAACGTGCCTTCTTCCTTTCCGCTATCCTTTGCCATGCCGACGGTGCAAGCGTGACGGATGACGGTAGCGGCAAAAGCCTACCCGATATTATCGGTGCGGCACTGTACTTCCTGTTTACTATGGCCGAGGACATGAATGTGGACTTTATACGCCATATCGAACTAAAAATGGAATATAACGAAACAAGACCAAAGAAACATGGCAAGAAATACTAAGACGTATTTTAAATCCGTTCTCGCGTCGTTTCTTGTCGTTGTGGTAGAATTTATCACTTCGTCAAATAAAACGCTTTCTCGTGGCTTAAAATGGTCAAAAACGGCAAATAAACAATACTTGTTATGGATAAGAAAGTAAACACACCATATAACATATAAAATAAAAAGGTAGCTGTTTGGCATGTGGATGCGTGTTGTTACATGGAACTTTTTAATGATTGGATGTCACTATGAATTGCAAAGAATGCAAGTTTTGGACTAAATCAAAGGTAAACGGCAATCATTGTACGTGCCTTTGGCACACCAAGCCATGTGAACAAACACGGCGTTACAATGCAAAGCAAAAGCGTAACAAGAAAAAACTTGAAATGTATGGCAAAGGTGCTAAGAAAATGCTGTTTTAGCTGATTTATAAATAAGAATTTATGTTTAATAAACAAAATAATTAAAATTATGAGTGATATTACAGGAAAAGTTATTGCAATTTTAGAGCCACAAAGATTTGTTTCTCAAAAGAACGGCAACGAATATGTGACTACAGTGTTTGTCATCGAGACCCAAGGCCAATATCCTAAGAAAGTGGCCATGAAAGTAATGGGCGAGGATAAGTTTAAGCAGATGGGCATCGTCATGGGCGGTACTTATAATGTTTCATTTGACGTGGAAAGCCGCGAATGGAAAGGCAAATATTACACGGAATGTCAAGCGTGGAGAACGCAACGTGTAGACGGTACGCAAGAACAAACGCAACAAGCCACGACACAGACCACTCAAAAACCATCCACTGCGCCTACACAAAACCCTTTGCCAGAAAACAACGGTGGATGTGACGGAGAACAAAATGTCGATTTACCATTCTGACGTTCTATGGCTAAAGACGTATTACAATCCCTTTGCCGTGAATATCTTTCACGCTTGCGCTACATGGCAGAAAAGCACGGCATTTTTGCCTTGGGTTAATGAAACCATTAAGGCTAACCGTAGACACGAGTGCGAGGCAACGAAAAAGGAGGTTGAAATGTTGTCAAGGCTTTGTAATGATGAACGTGTAACGAGAACCGATGTACCCAAGATGTTAGGCAAGTCGTATTGGCAAAGTGTCGATGACGATGACTTTTCCAGAATACGCCACTTGCCACGTCTTGGTACGTATATCAAACTCGACGCGTTGCTTTTGAAAAATAAACAAAGAAAGAGGAAGTAGCTTATGATGGTAAATAGATATTCCATGTTTCCGCAAGTGCCAAAGCACACGCATATATCGTCTTTGGACGGTTTGGATTTTCGTTGGTTCGCTACGCATACCAATATGCTTAACGATGAATACGCAGACGTGTTACAACCGTACTACGATGAATATGTGCGCAATGGCCGCAAGCCGTTCTATAATCTTTCATTGGCATACAATACGATGACGGATGATAGGAAATTCCGCTTTTTGTTGGTTACGACGGATACAGGCGATGAGGTGTTTGTGCCTTATAAGGTCATACAAATATTGAAAACGCGGCAAATCCGTTTCTTCGGCTTTCCGATGTCAAAGAACAAAATAACATACAACGAAAAGAACGTCTTTGAAAAGTTGAGAAATCTTGATTTTACTCGATTTGTGTTTACGTCCGATAAAATCACGGGCAAGGTAAACCGCATCGTCGAGTATGATGACTATTTCTATACGCTTGATGATAAGACGGCCACCTATGGCACAAGCCGCTACCGTTCAAAGAACTATATCAACAAACTTTTGAATGACCCCGACGTGCGTATTACGTTTGGCGTAACGCCCGATAACGTTGCCTTTGATGAATTACGCAAGGCATGGAAAACGGGCATGACGGAACGCGGAAGTTTTGTTTCTACGGTATCGGACAGACATTTTGCACATATCACATCGTCACGTAATATAGATTTGCGATACCTTTGCGTATATCATCGTGACGTGCTTGTTAGTTTGCAAGTGTTTCTTTGTAATGCCACTTTCCAATATGCCGATTGCCTTTATATTCATCATCTTTGGCAAAGTGATGACGAGGCACGGAGGAAAATACTTGGAAACATTGTGGAAATACAAAAGTATCTTTCATGGGAACATCTATACAATCATAACGGCATTACACACGTCTATATTGCTGGTTGCCGTCCGTCCGAGCATCGTTTGTTGTCGCACAAGGAGCGTATAAGCGACGGCAAGGTTGAATATTTCATTTTATAACATTATAGTTTATGGCACAACAAGGTTTAGATTTATTCGGAAAACCTATCGAAACAAAGGGTGACTTGAAAAAGGAATTTGGCGCAAATCCATTCACTATCCTCGATACAAAGGACGGCTTATGGCAAGCGAGAAAGAGGAAATGGATAAATTTGGGAATACAATCCGAGGTTGGTAGAGATGCAACCGCCTATAATACAAAAGAATGGGCTGCCAATTTAAGGTCACAAGGGAAAATGAACGGAAAATTATTACCTTCAAACACAAGCATATTTGACCCAGTTCTTTGTGAATTGATGTACCGTTGGTTTTGCCCCGATGGTGGCTCTATCCTCGACCCCTTTGCAGGCGGTTCGGTTCGAGGTATCGTTGCTAATTATCTTGGTTACCATTATTCGGGTATTGACATACGGAAAGAGCAAGTCGAATCTAACCGCGAGCAAGCCTTGGATATTTTGGGCGTGGAAAACCTACCACAATGGTATGTTGGTGATTCCAATATCGTACTCGAACAGAACTGGCAAAAGCAATTCGACCTTGTTTTCACCTCCCCACCGTATGCCAATTTGGAGGTTTATTCAAACATGCAAGGCGATATATCGAATATGGAATACGACGATTTTATTTTCGCCTTTGAAAGTATCATGCACAAGGCTTGTAAGTTGTTGAAAGTTGGAGGCATGGCAATCGTCGTGGTTGGCGAGGTGCGAAACAAGAAAGGCGAATACTACGGCTTTGTAGCAGACACAGTGAAACTTATGCAACGTTGTAGCGGTATGACGTTCTATAATGATGCTATCTTGGCCACATCGTTAGCAAGCGCTGCCTTACGTGCTGGCGGAAATATGAAAAGCGGAAAACTTGTAAAAGTACATCAAAATGTATTGATGTTTAAAAAAACATAATTTATTTGCATATTCAAAATGAATTGATTATCTTTGCACAAAGAATTTAATCGTTGATGCGTTGTCTGCTATTTAGACGCAAATACGTAAAGATATAAGTAATTACTATTTTGCCGAAATGGGCGATATGAAAGTTGAATAGCAGCAACGAGTAGTATTGCCCATTAGGTTTTAATAAACTGCTATATGAACAAAGTAACAAGAATTAAAAATGCCAATTACACGACAATATCCAACGTGTTTTTGCGCGACAAAGAACTATCCTTGAAAGCAAAGGGATTGTTGGCTACTATTTTGTCTTTACCAGAAGATTGGGATTTTTCAATAAAGGGGATTTGTGCGACTATTAAGGAAGGAACAACCGCAGTTTATTCTGCAATAGATGAACTTAAAGAACGAGGATATTGCAAGGTTGTAACTAATAGAAACGAAAAAGGAATGATTGTTGGCAACGATTATACTTTTTACGAAGACCCAAGTATGGAAAACCTTAATGTGGGTAATCAAACACAAATAAATACTAATATAAGTTTACCTAATACTAAAAATACCAATAATAAAGAAAAAAATAAAGAAGAAGAAGAAACAAACAAAGAACTTTTTGAGCAATGCTGGATTGCATATAGGAGAAAAGGGAAAAAAGGAAAATCCTTACTGTATTGGAAAAAACTAACTGAAAGTGATAAGCAAATGGTACTTCCACATATCAAGGCTTATGTAACAAGTCGTGAATTACAATACCAACAGGATTTTGAACGATACCTACGCGATAAAACATTTACCACAATCGTATTTTTAAAAAACAAGGTTATATATGACCCTACAAGGTTAGACAAGAAAGACAAAGCCAATGAGGTATATATGCCGCTAACAGACGGTGCATTGTCGTGGAACGATTACTATACTTGCTATATGTATGTCGGCTATTGGGATGGCAAGCACATTCCAGACGGATACGACGATGATACGCGCCCAGACGGTGCAAGTGTAACGCTTAACAATGGTAGGGGCACGATAACGTGGGATAGTAAAACAAAAACGTGGAACAAAATATAAACAATAAATATATGAAAATTAAAGGCAAAGTGCATTGTTTCTTTGAGCAGTCTGGCACGTTCAAGCAAGAGTTTATTAAACTTGGAATACCTGCCGAAGATTACGACATACAAAATAATTTTGGTCAAACCGACCATGTTATAGATTTGTTTGCTGAGATTAAAAAGGCTTATATGGGGGGCAATCAGTATTTGATAATATTACAAAGGATGATTTGAAAATGGCTTTCTTCCCGTGTATATACTTTTGTGAAATTAATGAAACTTACTTTTGTGGTACATCATACAACTATCGTAAAGATATGACAATAAAAGAAAAAGCAGATTGCATATTGTATAGAAGCAAAGAACGCCAAAAGATGTATGAATTGTGCCTAAAGTTGTTTACCGTATGTGATGAACGTAATTTGCGTTTTGTTATGGAAAATCCATACTCAGACAATCACTACTTAAACAGGAATTTTCCATATAGACATGCTTTGATTGACAAAAATAGGATGTTGCGTGGAGATTACTTTGTAAAACCAACACAATACTTTTTCTTGAACTGCGAACCTACGTTTGGAGAAAGTTTTACAAAGCCGAAAGAAAAAAGAACTGTTCGCCAATGTAAGCGTGGAACTCAACAAGGGATTTGCTCGGAAGAGCGCAGCATGATTTCGCCCGACTATGCCAGAAACTTTATCTGCGACTTTATAATCGGAAAGGAACAAAAGAATACACAATTAAATCTATTTGATTTTAGCGAATAACTAAATAAAAGTGAAATAAGATTTAACGCAATATAACATTCTATATTTTTGTATATGGGATATTATTCGTACCTTTGCAATGTGGATAGGTGGACTTAGTACCCCCACCGATAAGCGGTAAGCCTATCACCGCTTCCACTTTTTAACTTGATAGGCTTAATTAAAGAATAGGTGAATTATGGAAGAAAAAGAGATTTGGAAAGATGTAATTGGCTATGAGGGGTTATACCAAGTATCGAATCTTGGTAGGATAAAATCGTTGCCAAAAGAAAAGAAAACACCAACCACAACTTTTATGACGAAAGAAACAATCTTAAATCAACACAAAGACAAGGGTGGTTATTTTCGTGTAATGTTGACAAAGAAAGGGAAATCAATACTTAAATCTGTGCATGTTATTGTCGCTTCTGCTTTTATTGGTGAAAGGGGTAATCTTACCGTAAACCATAAAGACGAAAACAAAGCCAACAATAACATAAACAACCTTGAATATCTTACAAGAGCAGAAAACGTAAGGTACGGAACTGGTATTATTCGTAGTGCTAAAAACCGACAAAATAACCCTAACATAGGTATTGCTGTAAATCAATTCAACTTAGACGGTACTTTTGTCGCAAGATACAAATCTGCTTCTCTCGCAATAAAACTAAACGGTTGGAAAGGTTGTGGAAATAATATCTTAGAATGTTGTAGAAAAAAGAAACACACATTTATGGGTTTTGTGTGGCGTTTTGATGGAGATACAAACATTGAATTTGAACGAAAGACTAATGCCAAAGGTGTTTTGCAATTTACAAAGGATGGTATACTCATCACAGAATATAAGTCATTGACAGATGCAGAAATGGCTACACATACACAAAAAGCGCATATTTGCGATTGTTGTAAAGGAAATAGAAAATACGCAAACGGTTTCTTGTGGAAATATAAGGATTAGTAATTATGGATGCAAATGAAATTAGGCATTGGCACAGCGTTTTCAAACGTGATAATGAATTGTTTGAGATACGCATATTGGGCGATAGAACTTGGAGCGGCTATTTCTATGACGTGGAAACCGCAATAAAGGCTCTTGAACCTTTTGATAACGCAAATATATACTATTCAATCAACGAGGTAAAGAAAGCGTGTTCAAGTCGTGACCAATTTAATTGCTTTAAGCAAGTAAAAGGTACTGCTACAAGTAAGCAAGATATTGAACATCGTTGGTGGTTGCCTATTGACGTTGATTGCGAACGTCCAAGCGGAGTTTCATCTACGAACGAAGAAAAGGCAAAGGCTCATAAAAAAGCGCAAGATGTTTTTGTTTTCTTGCGTGATAATAAGTTTGCCACACCAATTGTTTGCGATTCGTCAAGCGGGTATCATATCCTATATCCTATTGATATGGATAATACGCAAGAAAGCGAAGATTGTATAAAAGCGTTTCTTGAAATTCTTGCAAACAATTTTACCGACGAAAGCGTAAAAATAGATACCGTATTGCACGACGCAAACAGAATATTGCGATTGTCTGGAACCTACGGGCGCAAAGGCCGTTCTACCGATGAACGACCTCACCGTTTGGCTAAGATACTTTCAGTACCAAACGAAATAAAGCGTATGGGTATTGAACAAATCAAGGCTTTTAACGCAAAATACGCCATTAAGGTAGAACAACCACAAAGACGGCAATTTCATGGTTTACAAAGCGAACAATTCAATCTAAGGGATTTTATTGCAAAGTACGGTATTAAAGTCGCAAAGGAAATACCTATTAGTGGTGGTGGTACAAAGTTTGTGCTTGAAGAATGTCCGTTCGACACACAGCACAAAGCACCCGATTCCGCTTTGTTTGAAATGCCTAATGGTAGTATTGCATTCAAATGTTTCCACAATTCTTGTTCGCAATATGATTGGCGTGCATTTAGGTTGCATTTCGACCCACACGCTTACGATTATGAAAACGAGCCAAGACAACAATATCACCAACAACAAGCGTTTCAACAAAAGACATACGCACCACAAAAAAAGTACGAGGTTAAAGAAGAACTACCTGAACTTGGAGAAAAATGGTTATCTATGTCATCTATACAAAAAGTGGATTTGTCAAAGTTGGAACATTATGCTACTGGCTTTGCCGAACTTGACAAGAATATAATCGGTCTTTATATGTCCGAAGTAACCATATTATCGGGTAGTAACGCAAGTGGTAAATCATCGTGGTTGAATACACTATTGCTAAATATAATACAACAAGGAGCAAAGGTTGCGCTATGGTCAGGAGAATTACGGCCAGACATTCTTAAAACTTGGGTGCAAATGGTTGCTGCAGGTAAGAATAACCTACGACAATCAACGTATGGTGACGGAAAGTATTATGTGCCAAACAATGTAGCTGAACGTATAGACCGTTGGCTCGACGGAAAGTTTTTCTTGTATAACAACGATTATGGAAACTCATGGCAGCAAATCTTTCACGACATGGAATTGTTGTTAAAGGCTGGTGTAAAAGTATTTGCTTTGGATAATTTGTTTAGCCTTGATATTGACATTCTTGATGGTGACAAGAACAGCAAACAACGTGAATTGATTTTGCAAATAAAGGACTTTGCTAAAAAGAACCAAGTCCACATTATATTGGTTGCACACCCCAGGAAAGTGACCACGTTCCTTAGAAAAAACGATATAAGCGGAACATCGGATTTGCAAAATGCGGTTGATAAAATATTTATAATCCATCGTGTGAATAATGACTTTTTCCGTGCTGGTGCGGAGTTTTTCGGGCAAAGCGAAATACAGCGTTTTCAAGGTTTCGGAAATGTCATTGAAGTGTGTAAAGAAAGACTTTATGGTGTTGTTGACCTTATGGTAGGTATGCAATATGAAATCGAAAGCCGCCGTTTTAAGAACGATGTAAACGAAAACGTGCAATATGGATGGGAAATAGAACCAACACAAAGCACCATGACATTTAATGAACCGCCAAAGCAGCAATATAATGCCGATTGGAACTACAGTAACGACGATGCAAACAACGATATGCCGTTTGGTGCGCCGTCGGACGATGTAACACCGTTTTGATATATTAACATAATAAAACTTAAAAGATAGTGTAAAATTTGGAATATTCAAAAATTAGCACTATCTTTGCAACGAATATCAAATAATAATTAGTTTATATTCACTTATTAAAAACAAAAAATTTATGAAAACAACAAAGAATTTTAAGGCACTTGAAAATGTGATTAACGACTGTTCAAACATGGGTGATACGCTTTTCGCCATTTATGGTGTCAAGGGCGCATCGGAAAGCAAGAAAGGTGGCCAACTGATTTTCACGGGCGACTCCAAGATGATTGCCGACGGAATGGTACAAATCATTCGCAAGTCTTTGGCCGAGGATGCCGATAAGGGTAGCATTGCAATTGCAAACGCATTGTTGAACGCTATCGTCACCGTGCTTACACCGAAAGACGCTATCTCGTTGAAGTTCGCAGAACTTATGAAAGATACCATTGATGCTGTGGCCAAGCGTCGCTTTGGAAAAAAGATGGCAAAGAAAATCAAGGAACGTGCAGACGAGTCAATTCCTGCACCTCCCGACGATTTCGACCCCAAGTCAAAGGATTGCCAAGAGTGCGATGACTTTGCAGATTGTCTTATGCGAGCACTTATTAACCAAGCAGAAAAGCTCTGTATCGATATGATTACTGTTCAAACAAACTACAAGGGAAGGGCGCGTAAGACCAAGAAGGCAAACAAGAATGACGAAAAGTAAATCTTTGATATGGATAGACCGAAACTATACATCAAGAACAAAAAAGGAAGGTACGAGCCATATAGAGAGCCAGAACCGCCCTTTGACAACGTTCTTTATCGCAAGGTGCAACGTGGAAAGAAATTTGTTTACGAACCGCAATCCATGTGCATTGATAAAGGATTAGAGGAAGGTGTTTGGGTAGTCGTAAAGCACATGTACGGCAAATCCTATTCAACGGGCAAATACCTTAATGATTGTTTCATGCTTTTTAAGGCTTGTGACATTCAAGAAACTCCACTTTCTAAATTAGGAGGTATGGATAAGTTGGCCGATTGGCTTTCACACAATTGGGATAAGTTGCCAAAGAACGCATCGCAAGACGACTTTTGCCGTGCCATTGTAGGCTTGTTATTCCAATACGAAAAGAAAGACGATGGAAACATATAGCGTTTCGATATGCTGTAACGTTCATTGCACGGAGCGTTTTACCTGTGATAAATTCGCCCGTGCTTTGGACGTGAACGGCGGTAAGATAAAAGCCAACTATTACGAAGTAGAAAAATGTGAATACGAAAGATGATGGAAGAATTTTTTAAGGCCATAGAAAACCATTGGTGGACGGCCATTTTTATAGTGATTGGTATTTGTTGGATTATTCGCGCATTTAAAGACAAGGATTGAATCATGGCAAACGAAAATAGTGCATTACAAAATCAAGTCGGAGGCGACCATTACAAAAAGTTGAAAATTCAACCGATGGTGTATGCCTACGAAAACAAACTTGACCCATTACAGTTTTCTGTCGTGAAATACGTTACACGTTTTCGTGACAAGGCTGGCGAGCAAGATTTGAATAAAGCAAAGCATTGTATCGACATGTTGATAGAACTTGAATACGGTACAAAAAACAAAAACAAGTCAGTTTTAGTTGCAACAATTAACCCAATGTCAAAGCGGCCTAACGAAAAAGAAAAGGTCGTATTGATTAAAACAGATGGCGAGATTTGTACTGGGTATTATTGCGAAGGACGTTGGTGGGTATGCGAGGCTCGTTTCGCATGTGACACCGTAACAAGTCGTGTCATAGAATATCAAGAAAGTGCCTTTGATGGTTGGTATTATGCAAAGAAAAAATAATTAGCGAAATAAAGCCACGAGAACGGCTTAATTCGTTATCGGTGGATAAGTTGACCATAACGGATATAAAAACGCAGCAGAAACGACGAGAATAGCGAAATTTGAAAGATTATGGCAAGTTTTGAATGTATTGGATTCATATCTCAGATAGTTTATCGTCCAGACTCCATGTTTTTGATACTTGATGAATACCATAAAGGATATAAAAAAAACGATGGAACTATTGTTGATGATAAGTATGTAACCTTTAAAGTTATATACAAACCATATTTTAAAAAATTTATCTCAGAACATTTTTCAAAAGGCATGCTTGTTAAAGTAAAAGGAGAAGTTTTTCCTTATGCAATTGAGCACGGCGAAATAAAAGATGGAGTGTCATTTATAGGGGAAACATGTAACCTATATAGTTTTCCAAGATATAAAGTGAAACAAGAAAACAAGATGATTAAGGAAAGCCAAATGCACGACACAGCGACACCCAATCTTGAAGACTACAACAAACCCGATTTTTAGCGTTATACAACCAAAATATTAACTTAAAAAATTACATAATTATGAGTTCAAAAACATACACTGAGCAAACCATTCAAACCACCAAAGGCGACATCCAAGAGTTGATGGATGAAAACGCATCGTTGAAACATCAAATCTGTGGCTTTAAGGCATCGAATAACCGTTACAAGAAACAAGCAAAGAACGATGCCCTTTACGTCAAGTCTTTGCAGAACGACATCAAAAAAGCGCAGGACGAGATTGGACGCATCAAGACTTATGCAAAAGAGTCAGACGAAAAGAACGAAAAGAAAGCCGAACAAATCGCAAGCCTTAACGCCACAGTTGAGGAAAAAGACCGCGTGATTGCTGCCCTTCAATCTCAAATCGCCGAACTTAACAAGCGCATCGCCAACAACGAAAAGAATATTCAAGACCTTACGGACGAGCGTGACGTTGCCATCGCAAACTATGACTATGTTTGTGGGTTGCCTTGGTATCAAAGGATGTTCTTCAAATACAAGTAAAATCTTTGTTGTAAAAATTGCCATAAATGTTAAGTGGTCACTATCCTCGCGGACGGTGGCCACTTTTCTTTTCGATTTTGTTTGTTTGGAATATGAATTTTACGCAAAAAGAAATTTAGAAAGATGTTAAACCGATAAATATTATGTTGTGGGTGCGTCAAGACAATGCAATGTAATAGTAGCAAGTATATACGACTTTTCACCGCGATGTAACTTTTGTGTTGTTGGCTTAAATGATTTTAGGCATATTACGTGCGCTGATTTATTAACATAAGCAGACTTTATGTAAAAATCCCCTTTTTCGCAAATGTATGAAACAAAACTATCATATACAGTTTGTTCGTCTATTGTAGATGTTGCGTATCTGCGACCAACGATAAATGTCATTGATATATCCACGTTAGAACGAATGATAATGTCGTTTTCGTTTTCGTCTTTAGTTGTGACAAGAAAATCTTCTGTTGTTTCAGATACCCATTGAGCATGGTAAACATTTTGCGCTTCACCACGTTCATTAAAACCGTCAATAGAAAGTACCTTAACTCCGTTAAATTTGGTTGTAATATCCTCCCAATTATCCGTTATGTTCTTGCGGACAAAGTATTTGTTTGATAATTCTGTATTTGCCATAATTTTATTTTATTTTAAGTTTTTCTTTTAATATTACAATCGCAAAATTTTATCGAACACTTTAACATCTGAAAGGCAATACTTTCCAAGTTCAACTTGTGACTTATCCGAATATTTGTATATTACCATCTTGCTATCTTCGTCTGAATCGTCAATCGTCACCTTGCTATCATCGAACAAATAGATGTGCGGACAATTATAGCCGTCACACGTGATATGAATTGTAGAACTATTGCTAACGTAAAGTATAGGACACTTTGTTTTTGGTATTGTTACATCTACATTATCACACCAAAGGAATTGCGCAACGTCTGACACTATTTTAAAGCCCGTAGGCGCATCAATATACATTGCATAGGAAAATCCCTTAACGGCGTCGCAATCGTTGAAAATACGGCCGTTTATGTAGTCCGAAAATTCGCGTTTGCAATAATCTTTTGTCAACCCTTTGCCACGATAACAAAAATCAGCAAAGTATGGTGCAGATTGTTGCATTAGCACCAATCTCATTAACTTTTCTTTGTCATCATGGCAAGCAGCCCACATATTTGACCATTCCTTACACAGATTAGCCAAAAGAGCATTTTTGCGAAAATACAACATTTCATCCATAATTAAAAATAGTTTAATGTCTTTTATGAATTAAGTTCTACGACGATAGCGCGTCCGCTTGGATTAAGCACACCTGTCAAAATCGACTCAATGTTTTGTTGCACTTGGTATGATTGTTGTAATTGCAAAAGCATTTGCGACAAAGTACCCAATTGCACATCAAGGTCGAAATTGTTAAGATGGTCGCGGATTTCTTGCAAGTAAAGGTTTTGCTCGAATATCCTTTGTGCTACGATGTTCATGTAAGCTTCGATAGCACCAGCGGTATCTTCGGTAATGCCTTGTATGCCTTGCTGTAATGCCGACAAGTTCTTTTCTTGTTCAGAATTAACACCAAATGCTATTCCCAATGCTCCGTACAAATTGGCAAGGTCATCGTTAATTTGCTCTGCGATGGATTTGTCGCCTATCAAGTTTTTCAATCGTTTTAATTCGTTCATTGTGATTTCCGCACCTCCTTCGGACTTTTCGTCCGTAAGTTTGTCAACCTCGTCAAAAATCTTTTGTAAGCGTTTGGAAACAAGATAAGATGCAACACTTTTTGCTATCATGTTGTCAATCATATCATCAAACTTTTCATTTAATGCCTCCATCGTGTCGCCACCTTGTCTCCATGCATCAACCCATGTGGAAACGAATTGTTCTGACGCGTCCTTAATATCGCTACCCAACAAATTCGCAACAACATCTTTTTTCAAATCAGCAATTTCAAGTTCCAAGTCTTGTATTGATTCTTGATATTCCTTGATTTTATCATCGTCGCGGTCTTTTGAACGTTTGCTTTGTTCAAGTTGCATTTGACGTTGCAGTTCCTCAACTTGCTTTTGCTTGTTTTGGATTTGTTCTCGCCTTGCTTGCAATTCTTGTGCGCCCATAGCGTTATTAACCACAGCATCCAATTCCTTGTAACCCATGTTTAATTGCCTAACGATTTCAACGGATTTTGCTATTTCTTTGTTGATACGCTTTGTTCGTGCGCTACCGTCACCAAACAAACTTGCAATGCCATCACCGATACCGGCGAACACATCAACCACGCCATTCACGATGCCGAACACGTCACCGCTTTGTGTGCTTGATACCGCGCCACTAATGCCTTTGCCCATGCGTGCAAGCCCATCAATAGCACCGTTAATAGAATCGCTAAATTCAAATCCGAATGTGCTTTGTAGGTTATCACGTAGGTCGGACAACGATTGCAAGTTTTGTCCGATTGTTTGCAATAATGCGGCGATTTCGTTTGCTTGTTCCTTGAACAATTTGGTCATCATGTTATACTTTTGCGCTTCCTTGTCGGCGGCGTTAAGTATTTCCTTTAACTCTGCAAGTTTATCTTCCTCTAACCCTAATTGTTGTGCAAGTGCTTCGATAGCCTTTTTGTCGGTCGGTTCCTGTGCTTTCTTTTGTTCGTATTGTTCTTTAAGTGTGGCAACAACCTTTTCTTGCGCATCGTAGTTACGTTGAGCCGTAATAAAGTCTTTTTGCGATTGTTTGCCCGTCTTACCAACGGCTTTCATATAGTCTTTTGCGTGTTTGATTGCGCCCTTGAAAGGATTACGTGACATCAATTCCTTTTCAAGTTTCATATATTGAGCCGTTATTTGTTTGAGTTGTTCGGGTTTAAGATTGTTCATATCAACCTTAACCTCGTCCAACTTTTCTTTCATTGCCCTTAATGCACCAGTCGATGCAAGTTCCAAGTTTTCAAACAATTCCACATACAGTCTTGTGTTGGTGAAGTTATCCCATTTCGCTTGCGACTTTTCTTTGTCAGCTGCAGTATCAATTGCTTGCCGCTTGCGCTTGTATTCGGGACTATTGCGCATCTCATCGGTGTAATAAGCCATGTTAAGTTTCTTTATCTTATCAAGTTTGTCCGCTTCGATTTCGGCAACCTTATCCGAATAATTACCGTACTTCTTAACGTAATCGTCAAGCGTCTTTTCGGTTTCCACCATGTTTTGCTTGAACATCTTACGCCAAGTATCTTGCCACTTGATAAGTTCTTTCAACGGTTCGCTTTTGATGTCTATGTCATTCCATAACCCGTTCTCGTCACCTTTAAGGTTCGTTTTCATAAGGTCAAAGCCATCAATGTCAAAAGTCCCGTTCATGGACTTTCTTAATTCCTCGAGTTTCCTCTTTGCAATAGTAACTGCGCGGTCGTAAGCCTCGCCGAACGTGTGCGGCAAACTATCGGTGTCAATGCCGAACATATCAGCAAACATATCTCCCAATTCGGGATTTGCGTCCAATTCGATAGCCAACTCGTACTCGTCCTTTATCTTTCCAAGTTCACTATTCAAACCGTCCGTGACTTTTTTCATGTCGTAGGTCTTTGCGTCAACGGTAAGTTTTTGTATTTCAACGTCCAATGCTTGCAAAGACGATGTTTTCACCTTACCGCTTGCTAACAGGGCTTTCCGTTGTTCCTCTAACGATTGCAACAAACTGCGCACGTCCTTTCCTGCGAAATTAGCGGCATTGAACTTGTCTATACCGAATTTCGACAGAACTTGATTTATACGTATGATAGTTGCCTCGTAACCCTTTGATGCAATGTCGATAGCATCCATATTGGAAACGCCAGACTTACGCAACTTTTCATAATTGCTTTGCATCTCGCGAATGAGTTGTAGTTCTTGCTTTAACGCTTCGGCTACAACGTCCTCGGGTTTACGGTTTCCACCTTTACGGCCTTTCTTTTCCTCGGCATATTGTTGGTGGAACAAATCAAGCAAATTCTTTCGTTGTTGGATTTCTCGTTCATTTGCGGCAATCTTTTCCTTTGACCATTGCGAATCATCAAGCGCATACTTTTTGTTTTCCTCGCGCAATGACTTAATTGCTTGTTGTTGTGTCTTAGTCCACGAAGAAAGATTGTCATTGTTCGTAGGCAATAAAGCACCACCGCCAAAATCTAACATCTTTGGCGCATTGGCGATACGTTCATTGACCTCTTTTTGGAAATCAGAAAGTTGCTGAACGTTAAAAGCAATGCCGATGTGGATTTTCAACTTGCTTGCGTCAGAAACCATGTCAGAAACTGCTTGGTAGGCATACGGCATACTATCCTTAAAGTATTGCAAGTTTGCGTCAACTGCTGCTTGTTGCTCTGATGACAAAGCCTCGTTGTTTTTAATCCAATCATCATTTATGTCTTGGAAAGCTGAACTTGAATTGTGCTTCAATCTTTCCATAAACATATTCCAAAGGCTTGCGTTACGGTCAACTGCGCCATTGGTAAGTTCATACATCTTTTGGTCTAACGAGATGTCGAAAATCTTAGCGGCCTCGCCTTTTATTTCGGGGTTCTTTGCTTTGATTTGTGAACGTACACGTTCCAAGATCTCGTTGATTTGCAGCGGGTCAGTTATATTATAAGCACGAATAAAGTTGTTGATGCTTTCTGCTGTATCATCAAGTTCTTCAAGAAATTCTTGCCTTGCACCTTTAACAATACCAACTTGGTGCATCCATTCGGCTGCGACCTCGCCAGCCATTTGATTGTTCCGTGCTATTTCTGAATACTTTTCTATGTAGTCGGCATAGTCTTTAAGGTCTGAAACCAAGCCTTCGCCAAACATACCTCGCCAACCAACATCGGTATTAACCTCAATAGAATCGTCTTTAAGGTCTTGCAATGCTGCTTGTGCCTTTTGTATTCTTTCGGCATAGTCAAAACCAACACGCACACGTTCATTAACGTCCTCGATGGCCAATAATTCGGCAATAAGTCCGTTAGCGGATAATGCGCTTTGCTCGATTTGTTGTTTAAGACTTTCCCACGCCCTTTCACCCTGTTCTGCTGTCAACTTGTTTTGTTTTGCAAGTTCAAGTGTTGATTTGTTACCCTTATTGTTTAGGTAATTCAGCATGCTTTCACTTGCCTCGTTTGCGTTATCGCGGATTTCTTGGTTAAGTTCGTGCATGGCTTCCCTTGCGGCGTTTGTTTGACGCATAAGGTCGATAACTGCCATAATACCAACAAATACCCACGTCCAAGGATTAAGGAAAAGGGCTTTTAGTGATGCGCCCACATCCTTAATGCCGTTTGCTAACCATCCCATTTGCTTTGCCGTAGCACCAGTAGCAGTAGCCCACGCCCATTGTTGACGAATGGCAACCATTTGCAAGGCCTTCCATCCAATGAACGTGTAAAGCATGGATTTTAGAACGCGGTCGATAGTTTGCCAATTTTGTAGCAATGCCTTCAATCCGCTAATCGGCAACGTCAATAAGCCTTGGTTAGACTTACCGATGTCGTTAAGCATATTGTTCCATGCAAGGTTAAGGTTGGCCATTTGAACTCGCAACGTTTCGGCTTGCTTGGCTTGGAACTCAAAGAATTTGCCGCCCTCGTCGGTCATCTTGTTTAAGACGGTCATAACATCGGAGTACGACACCATCTTCTTGCTCATACGGTCGTAAACGTCACCCGTAGTAACAATCTTTCCTTCAAGTTCAGTAAAGTGTTCGGCCAACGATGCAACGATAGGCAAGCCAGCGTTTGCAAAGTCACGTGCATCTCGTGCCGTCAGAACGGTTTGCGCACGTATCTGTCCTAAGTTATACGTAAGACGTTCCATCGGTACGCCCAAGGCCGCAGAAATATCCGCAAGACGGCGTGTAGTGTCAACCACCTCGTTTGCCGCAAAGTTGTATGCCGTCAATTGCTTGGCAGCACCAGCCAATTCCATAAGCGTGAACGGGCTTTCAATGGCCATTTGGTTCAACTCTTGGAATATTTGCGAGCCACGTTCAAAGGAATTAACCAACACACCAAGGCTACGCTCTAACAATTCGTATTGACCGCGAATTTCGTACACTTGCTTTGTGAACGATGTAATCGCGCCCAATGTCATAGCATAAACAAGTCGGTTACGGATATATCCAAAGGATTGTGCAAGATAGTTGTTACTATGCGTCATTTGGATATTCTGACCCATCAGTTCGGCTTGCAGACGCTTTAGACGTTGGTATTCATCGCCTAATTGCTTGACTTGTGCAGTATTTTGCGGGTCAACGGTCACTTTCTTTAAAGCGGCCATTTTCTTTGCAATAGCATCAACACTCGACTCGTCCATACCCAACACATCTTTAATAGACGTAGGCTTCTTTTGGCGCAATTTGTCTATTTTTTCTTGCGTGGTTTGGATTTGTGCGTTAAGGCGATTCCATTGCGTTTGGTCGAGAATACCCTTGCCTTGGAACTTTGCAGAAAGACTTTGTAATTGTTGCAATTTCCTTTCGGCATCGGCCAATCCACGTGCTGGCATGGTGAAAGCCTCTTGCAATTCCTTTTTAGCGGCTTGTGCTGCCTTTACTTGGTCGCTTGTGGTTTCACCCTTTAACTTGGCCTTTTGTTCCTCGATAAGTTTGTTTTGGTCACGCAAGGCATCGCTACCAAGTGTCATTTCCTTACGGCGTTTTTCCTCTAAGGCAATGATTTCTTGCAAGTGGCCTACAGTATTGTCGGCATATTGTGAATTACCGCCACCAGCACCGCTATTATTTCCACTACTTGTTGCGTTTTGTTGAGCCTTTAGCATAGCATCGAAAGATGCAGACATTTGTTTCCATGCGTCTTGCATCAAATCAACGCTAACCTTTTGAGTTATGGCAAAATCTTTCATGGCAGATTTCATCTTTTCCATAGCCACGTCGAATTTGCCAGCCATTATGGTTGTCTTATCGCCTACGTAATCTACTAACTTGTCTATTGAATCGCGTAATTCCTTATCGGAAAGCGAGCCAACAATGATTACATCGTCATTACTTGTATTTGGCATATCTCAGGTGTATATATATTGTCCGTAATAAACTACTTATTTTCTTTATTTTCCGTTCCCTTACGACGCACGGGGATTTCAATTTCCTCGCCTTCTTTAAGGTCATCGTGAACGCCCAAGCCAGACATAAAGTTTTCCAACTTTTGTTGTGCATCGTAAGCGGCTTTAAAGTCGTTCCACGCTTTTTTGTCCGCACCTTTAAGGTACTTTGTATGGGTGTTATCCACCGCCATGAATTGTATTTGCGCAATGCTAAGACGATATAGGTAATCATCAAGGCGATATTGCGTGAACACTTTTAGGAAGTCTGCGGCGTCCGCAATGATTGTGCTTCCATAAATAGTGATGCTGTCTCCTCCGATTTCCGCTTCCTTGTCAGAAGTGAATCCGAAAGCGTACTCACCGATTTTTTGATTAAAAAAAAACCAGACAAGTCTATTGACTTGATAGCACCTAACACGATAGCCGCCCATTGGTTCGTGTCAAATGTGCTAAACATGACCTTTGCTTTCATCACTTGTATCAACTTGTCATTGCGTGACATCGTTTCGTCAACGTCATCATAAGTCTTAATCTTATCGGGCGTAAACAAATGGTTGCAAAGCACAATGGCCATGATTTCCGACATAGCATCCAAATCGGTGCATAAGGCCGTTATAACCTTTTGGTCGGTATCAAGCGTTTCATCTGCCTTGCGCATATCCATGACAAGCCTACAAATGCGATATAACGAATAATAACGCATATCCTTAACACGGTATTCCTTATCACCAAGTTTAACCAAGGATGGCGTATCATTGATTATATCCAATATGTCACGTTGTACGTCTATTGGAAATTCGGGTAAAACTCTTTCTTCTGCTTCTTCTTGTTTCATCTTTCCCTATTTGGATTTCGTAAAATTCAAAAGGGATGCGTCAATGGGTGACACCCCAATAAACGCACCCCTTACGTTTCCGTGTTTAGCCTTAGACTAATCGAACATGGTTTAAGTCGCAGAACGTCCTACGAGCTTATACATGTGGTCAACTGCACTCTCTCCATTTCCAGTTGTGTGAACCAAAGCGGTAATGGTAACGGAATAGTTCAATGCGCCGTCGGCATCTTTCTTGATAGTACCAATGGTAAGACCTCGATAGATGTATAGTGCTGCGATGCCACGACCGAAATCAAGTTGCCAAGAGTGCTCGCTCGTGAAAGCAATGGCTGCACCATCGTAAGTTTCGGGTTCTTCGCTTTCTGAAGGGGTATAAGTACCGCCGAACAATGCAGGCAATTCAGAAAGTTCGTAGTTGGCCAGCTCGAACGTCATGGTAACGGGATTACCATCATAGAAGATGTCAAACGGGCTGTCGTAGAACTCGGCCTCGATTTCAGTGCTTTCAGGAGCGTCCTGTCCGATAGAAAGACCTTTCAAGACACCCATCAACTTGGTAGTTGCAGCACCTCCAGTTGTACCGTATGCAAGGCTAACTGCTTTTACAGTTGTTTTTCCCATAATTTTTCCTTTCTATATTTTAATTTGACAAATAATATTTATTCTTCGATACCGTCTAAAACGACAACGAATGATTTCACGTACACGTGATATTGGTTTCCCTTTTGCGTCGTTTCGTCAACGTCCATTGAAAGGACACTATCACCAAGTATGTAATATTCTTGGTCATCACCGTTTGCAATGGCATCTTTGACAACTTGATTGATAGATGTTTCAAATGCCTTGTATAACGTCTTATCTAAGCGCCCTCGTGATTTCTTTGGAACGTAGGCCGTAATCGTACAACGCACCCAACCGTAGGCATCACAATCAAATTCCGAATCGTCATTCATGTTACCAACTTTCAACACTACAAAACCATCTTTAGAATCGCTTTCCGTCGTTTCGGTCGGTTCGCCCATACGGTAAACGTTCTTCGTAACAACGTCATAAACGAGGTTATAAAGATAGTCGTAAATGTCTATTCGTGAATCGTTGAACATAATCCTTTATTTTCTTGTTTTAATACTTTGGTTGGTTTACCTCAAATCGTACACGGCAAAGCGGAGATAATGTCTGCTTGATATGGTCGTACCGTTGCGACATAACATCGAATTGGTAGCGTTTGCCATGAAACATAAATCCACCTTCAAGATAAGCACCGTAGGGGGCGCAGGCTGCAAAGACGATTTCCCATCCTTGTGTTTCGTCGGGCTTATAGATTTGAACGAATTTACGCGCTAATGCACGTCCGTTTACATCTACGCTAATCGACGTGCTGTATTCGTGCAAAATGGACTTACCCTTTGCCATCTTATTGCCGTAGTAGCCATGTTTAGCCTTCTTTCCATTGTAATAGACCGCCCACACATAGGAATCTTGCAAGTTGATGGTTTGGTTTGTGAAAGCACGATTTTCAACTAAACGAATAATCTCGCTTTCTGCAAAGGCTATAAGACGTTCTGTTTGCTTATCGGCTATGTTGTTATACATTTGCCTTGCCAATGCCTTTTTGTTGAATTTAACCCTTGTTTTCGTTGCCATAGTTACCAAGCCTTGCGTGTAGAATATACACTTACACCACCCAATTGTGACGGTTCGGCGTTATCTACAACAAATTCCAATGTTTCACCAAATCGGACTAACGAAATTTCATCACCTTTGCGAGGAACGATGTAGTTGTCTTTATCATCTTTCGTCAACGGCATGGAAATAACATAGGACGCGGTTTGTAAGGTGTGACCCTCGTCATCCGTAGTCATGTGTTCATCCATAACGCCCTCGTAGATGACTACATCAACATCATCTTCGTCACCTTGACCCTCTATCTTGCGTCTTACAACGCCCATATAAGGATATTCGGATATTTCGTCGCGTAATGCCATAGTGATTATAATTTGTCAACGTCCTCAATGGGTATAAACTTAATCTTACGTCGTGCGCTTTCTAAGATACCTGCACGTTCATCACCGTACATCGTATAGATACGGATTGCGTACTTAATCTTTTCGTCTTGGTAGAAATCCTGCTCTTGGCCAATGGTCTTTTGATAACCGTTGTGAGATTGCGACAACGATGCGGTATTTGAAGGTGAAAGGAGGACGGCGGTGAAAATAATATCAGCCTCCATCAAATCCCTAAGACGCTTGGTAACGTTAGCACCATACACATCATCGTCGGGCTGAACGCCACGGTCGAGGGCAATAACCTCGAAGTTACCTTCCTCAAAACTGTAACGTGTTTTCTTTTTCAACCATTCAAGTACCGTCATCGTCATATCAATCTTTTATAATGAGCAAAATCTTTTTCCAATTCCAAATGTTTAGTTGTCCGCAGTTGTGGTGTCAACGACTACGTGATACGGGCTTTCGTCAAGCACGGTAGCATAACGTCCGATGACATCGGTGTGGTAGGACTTCAACATACCATTAGGCGTAACCTTGTTGATAACGTTCAAGAAACCTTGCACCTTTGCCAAAGAGAAGTCGATACCCTTGTTGACCTCACCGCTCTTCATCAGTTCAACGTCGGCGACCTTTGCGTGTACCAAGACACCTGCATAGCCCAGAGGACGGAGAACTGCTACACCAGGAGCCCAACCCTTAACGGTAGTGTAGGTAGTGATACCTTGCACCACTTGCTGCTCACGCACGATACGGATAGGCGAAATCTTACTGATGGGCGAACGGGAATAAAGCACCAGTTGCTCGTAAGTGATGGTGTCAACCTTGGTAGACGAGCCGCCGTTGGTGACAACAATAACCTTATCGGGCGCGTAGAGGGCAATGTAGCGGTTTACTTCCTTGATGAAAGCGGCGTTCTTCAAGAGAACATTCACTACAATGTTCCAAGGAATATCCCACTCGAACGGTGTGCCGTCGGGAATGTAGTTAGCCTCCTTGAAATCATATTCAATCTTACGCATTTGTTCGGGAATGTCGCAATCAGCAGAAGTCCATACCTTAGTACCAGCCCTTTTGTAGTTGGTAAGTGGAATGTATGCGCTTTGGTTAGCGACAACACCGCTAAATCCTTGTGTGGTAGTAGTGCCACCTGCAACGTTGGTTACGTTGATGGTGTTACCGTATCGACCACCGCGAGAAAGTGTCATAGCGCCCATGTGCGAAACGCGCAGGTTGTGCGTTTTTACAAGGTCGGCGACACCACGAATAAAACCGACAACGAGGTTTTCGTCGGCACCCAGCTCGCGAAGACGTGCTTGGAGTTCCAACTTAGACATAGAGGTTTCAAACAAGCCCTTACCATACTGGTAGATAGAGCCAGTCTTTTCCTCCATACCCTCTGCCTCGAGTTGCATGGTTTCGGACAGCGGAGCCATGGCGTCGGCCATAGGCACTGTACGCTTGATGCCTTGCTTAACAGTCCAAGCGGGGTTCTTTTTAAGGTCGTTACGGTCGATGTCATACTCGTTACCCTCGACGCGGAAGTGCTCTTGCCAGAAGAACGCATTTTCCTCGATTTCAATGGTAGAGTCAATCAGTGTTTGGAGGAAGCCTGCATTAGCTCCATCCATAAAGCCCCTTTGATAAAGTTTTTCGATGGCCTCGTCAGGGGTAAAGTGGAATTTAAGTGCATTTGCCATATCTTGTTTCCTTTCTTTAATTACGTGTTAATAATAGCGACGATGATTAAATCCAGAAGATACCGTCAATAAGCGACTTGTTAAGTGCAAGAACGTACTTGGGTAACGGTTGCATCTTAGCAATCCACGCCTGTTTGTTATAGACGCCTGAAACGCTATAATTAGCATTTTGGAAACCATAACCCTCGGTGGGAAGCGTATCACGGTCGGCCTCGTTGAATACGTTGGGCTTCGGGCAAAGAACAGGTGCAGAACCAGTGCTTCCGGTGTCTTTGGCCTTGTCAGCCTCAACAAGAATAGTACCTGCATTAATCTTGGCAGTCGAAAGTTTGTTTTCAAGAGTGACCTCGAAATTTTGGTTTGTTTCATCGTAAGTAACGCCCGTAACCTTTGCGTAAGTACCAGTGTAAGTGGTCTTAGTAACGGTAACATCGCCCGTTTCGGTGTTTGCCTTCATAGACACAACCTCGGTATCATCGGGGGCAACCATAAGGTATTGACCTACCTCGGGCGCGTCCGAATAACCATCACCATCAATGTAGATAGTGGTGGCGTTGGCTGAAGCATCGACCTTCAACTTAAACGAGCGGAAAATCAGCATAGGTTGGCCAGGTGTGTACTGCATAAGTTGCGCAGCCCAAAGATGGCCAAATCCCTTGTTGGGGTTAGCGATAGTACCGCCAAGTAGGATATTGTTACGGTTTTCGCCGTTGCTATCCTTTACCCACACCCAACGACCGCCACGAAGTTTCTTAGCGGTCTCGAAAAAGTATTGGAGATTCGTAACCATAATTTTTGTTATTTAAAATGTTATTGAACTTTCACTTTCTTTAGCGAAGCAATGAAGTCCTCGTCGCGCTTTTGCGTTTGTTGAGGTGCCAACGGCGCAATGTCGCCAATGGAATCTTTAAAGATTTCCTTAAAGCGCGTCACAAGTGCGTCGGCTTGCTCCTTGTCTTCCTTATCCAACTTAACATCATAATCCGTCGCAAATTTCTCAAACGACGCATGCAGATTTTGTCGGATGCCTTTCTTGGCCAATTCCATGATGTTCTTGAACTTGGTGGTTTTCTTTTCACCGTCCATGAACTTGTCATAAGCATCCAACTTGTCTTGAACCTCTTTAGGAAGTACAACCTCGTTGGGCTTTTGATTAGGTTTTGGCACTTTCTTTTCCAGCTCAGCGATTTGGGATTTGTAGCCGTTTTCTTTCGTCTCAAATTCCTTGGTCTTATCCGTGATAATAAGGCTTGCACCGCTAAAAGCGGAATTAAGCGCAAATCTCATGTCGCCAAGTGCCGTTTCATCGTCTGCTGCTGCGTCGGGATGACGCTTTGCGAGATGTTCGGCAAACTTGTCTTTAAAACCATCGGTGAGTGTAGCATTGGTGTAACTTTTCTCGTTACAATAGTCGTTTACTTTCTGTAAAGCTTCTTCTTTTGTCATAGTTTTCTACTATTTAAAATTTAAATAAACAAAGCGTTTGGTGCAAATATACTATAATTTATAATATTCAAAAAACGTATATATGTTTTCTCTTTGAAAATCCTCATTTTTTCAAATACCTTTCAAATATGTGGTCAAAAACACATTGAAACAATGTGTACCTTTGCAACAAGAATTTTCTTTTAGTTTAAGTTGTATATATTATATAAATAGGTTCGCGTATGACGAGAAAGCGTAATGACATAGTACTGGCTCCGTTAGAGGATGGCAACCAAAGGCTTGCTATCCGTTCTAATGCCGACATTGTATGTTTTACTGGCGGTACGGGTGGCGGTAAGTCCGTTGCTTTGTATTATGCGCCAATAGAACACCTTGCTATGAACGATAACGCTAAGATAGTTTGCTTTATGCGTAACGTATCGGACTTTTGGGGCGCAGGTAAGGTGAATGACACGCTAAAGAAAATGTACCCACTTATTGACCGTTCCGTAAAGAAACAACCGCATGACCCGATAGGTGAAATTATCCGTAACCAAACGGATATGGGTATGAAACTTTACAACGGTAGCGAGATAAAGTTCCAGCAATTAGACAACGAGAACCCTATTGTTATTGATAAGATTACCAAAGGTTTGCAAGCAAAGAAGCTAATCTTTGACGAGTGCAATAAGTTCCTTTGGCGCACAATATCCGCTTTTTTCCCACGTTTGCGTAGTGATTCAAGCGGCAAGGCACAAGTATATTTGGCACAAAACCCCGAGCGCGAATGTTTTATGCGTAAGATGTGTGGAAAAGGCGAGCACGGTGGCGGTTGGATTAACGATGACGGTACTGTTGACAAGTCAATGGACGGTGTTGTTATGTTCTTTTGTATGCCGAATGGCGACCTTGACAAATGTGTTTGGGGTAGGACAAAACGCGAGGTGTACGAAAAGTGCAAAGACCATATAGATTCGCTTTTGGCCGTTGACCCCGATATGACATACGAGGATTTCATCCTTTCAATGGCTTTCTTTACATTTGATGTGCGCGATAACAAGAAAATGCTATCCAAGAATAAAGGTTATCGTGGTTTAGCCGCTAATAGTGCTACCGCAGCATCTGCCTATCAAGTCAATTGGAATTATTCGATTAACGACGAGGAAGAAAATATTGATGACATTGTGAACGTGGAACTTTCAAAAATGGACGTTGAAAGAATGTTTAGACCTAAAGACATTCCGCGTGATAGCGAACTTTTGAAACGCCGCATGACAATGGATATGGCCACTACTGGTTTCGATAATCTTACTTTCAAATATTGGGAATTGTGGTCACATTACGGGTGGATTTGCCGTGATATTCGATACTCTATGGAGAACAACAACCGAGAGGCAGTTATGATGGCAATGAATTTCCGCGATAAACACAACCTACAAGAAAAGGAAATGATTATCGACGTGCAAGGTTTCGGTTTCTTAAAAGAATGTTTCCCACGTGCTATATTGTTTAGTGGTGCAGGAACGCCGTCTAATCGCGGAAAGACGCAATTTAGAACGTTGAAAGACGAGGCTGGACACGTGACAATGGAAATGATACAATCGGGATTGATTCACTACGAGCCACAATTGGCCAATGCGCGATATAATCATAAGAATATGAAACGCGAGGGCGGTACGACTTACTTAAAGCACATGATTTTCGAAAGCCGTATATTTCAATTCAAGAAAACGCCCAATGGTCGCATAATGATGATGAACAAAGATGATATGCACTCGTCGCTAAAGGGTATGTCACCTGACCTTTTCGATAACGTCATATTGCTTTGTGGTGGTAGTATCTACGATTGCCATAAAATGCTTAAAGATGACGCAGGTACCATTCGCAAGCAAATACAAACCGAGGATATGTTGGCGATGCTTAACGTGACGAATGAAAACTACGTTGACCCACGAATACACCGTAAGAAGATACGTAACGCAAGTGAAATATTAAATATTTTAAGTACGATATAGCGATGATTAGACTACATGACATAAAATGGTTTCTCCAAGACCCTAATCGGCTTGTGAAAATGAAGCCTTTTACACGTGGCGGCAAAATGGTGCCTCATGGTTACGAGGGTGATCCTATCTTGAATAACACAATCCTTGATACTGGCTTTGCGAACCTTGAACTCACGCCTATTTCGCAAGACCGCTACATTACGGAATACAAGCCAGACTTGCATAACATTTTGTTGAACGAGTCAATTCCTCACATCAAAGTGAATATCGACGGTACGCCGTTGAACTTTGGCATGATGGATATGACCCAAACGTGCTCGTTCCAAAAGTTGATTCATGCCGCACACGTCCGTTCTCTTACGTCCAATCCGTTGTTGTTTAACCTTGGTAAAAACGATGCCAAGAATGGCGGTATAGACCCGTTTGAAACCGTAAAAGACGAATGGGAACAACGCAATCTTGACTGGTATCTCGCACGTGCTATCAACATTTGTAAGAAACTTGGTAACTGTGGTCTTTTGTTTAGTTTTGACAAGCAAACGGAAAAGACTATTGTAACTACTTATAGTTATCGTGACGGCTATCAAATCGTACCCAACTATGACGAATACGGTTTTGAAGTTGCACGTTCTTTGGTGTATCAACTTGACGGCAAGACGATTGTTGATACATACGATAACAAAAATCATTACCGTTGCACACCATCCGATGACGGCAAGACGTGGAATATCCAAAGTGAAGTACACGGATTTTCACGTTGTCCGCTTTTGCACCGACGCGAAACGGTTGCTTGGGAATACGCACAAAGTTCATGCGAAATGTGGGAACTTATGGCGAATATCAACAATATTGCATTGAAACGCTTTGGTACGTTTGCTCTTGTGTTTACAGGTGAAATGGATGCCGATTCATTCAAGCGCGATAGTTCTACGTTGATTATCAATCTTTCAAGCGACACAACGGGCGGCAAACAGTCTGCAGATGTGTTGAAATTCCCAGAACCTACGACGATGAATGATTACCTCAAGACTTTAGAGGAAAAGATTTCATTGTTCTCGTCCACATCGTTCATCACGCCAAAAGACATCACTACTACCAATAGTGGCGGTAATGGTATTGCCCTTGCTATGTCGAATGACTATGCATTGGCAACACAAAATGCAAAGGATTGGAAAAAATTTGTCAATGACATGGTGTATTTGCACCAAGAGGGACTTGACCTTGAAAACAATGGTGTTGACAAATATTCAAAACTTCACATTGCAACCGAAATCGTGCCTTGGTCATTGGAAACCAACAATACCAAGATTACGAACTTGTCTATGGAATCTCAATGGCTATCTATGAAAACTGTCATCGAAAAGTCGCCCGATGCAGCACCCGACGAGATTGAGCGTATCATAGGGGAACGTGGTGCGCTTATTCCTTTGGACGGTATGCAACAAAATGCGGATAAAGCAAAAAACATTAGCGTAAACCGTAGCGACGAAATCGTAGATAACAATGCTAAAACTGGATTATCTTAACAAGAAAGTGAGGTGATTATGGATATGGAAATTTACAATATTATCAATACGCTTATAACCGTCTTTTTTGGTGGTGGATGGTTCTTGCATTGGAGGGCAAGCCGACGCAAGGCCAACGGTGACGCAAAGCAAACCGAGGCACAAGCAAACAAGGAGGCACAAGAATACTACAACACCACGTTAGCGGACGTTAATCGGACGCTGAACGAGGTACGCGCAGAACGTGACCATTACAAAGACGAAAGAAATGAGATGCGTAAGGAAAATCACGACATGCGCACGAAATACATAGAAATAGAGGAAAGGATGACAAAGATGGATTTGAACTATAAGCGTGATATATCACGTTTAGGCCGTCGTATTGATATACTTTCCCCTTTCCTATGCGGTGTAGCAGGCTGTATGCACCGCAAGAAAGTTAGTCTTATGAAAAACATAGATGACAACAGCTTTTCTTCGACACAAGACGATAACGAACCACAAAATACTGAAAAAGATGGAAACAATCAAGAAGGGTAGTCAAGGTGCGGCAGTAAAACAATTGCAATCAGCATTGCACCTTGCACAAGATGGTATCTTTGGCCGCATTACCGATGAAGCAGTGCGTGATTTCCAACGTAAGAACGGCTTAAAGGCAGACGGTATCGTCAGCGATGATACTTGGGAAAAGATTCTAGGCTCGAACGGTGACATTCTCCCTGCCTTGAAAACATCAAAGCGGAAAATTAAAGAACTGGTGTTACATTGTTCTGCGACCCGCGAAGGCCGTGACTATACGGTGGCCGACATCACAAAATGGCACAAACAACGTGGCTTTAATGATATTGGCTATCACTATGTGATTTATCGTGACGGTAGCATACATAATGGCCGTGACGTTAATTTGGTGGGCGCACATTGCACGAATCATAACACCTATTCAATCGGTATCTGTTATATAGGTGGCTGTAAGTACGACCTTTCTCCAAAGGACACTCGTACACCAAAACAGAAAGAGGCCATGCTAAAACTTCTGAAAGAACTCAAAAAGAAATACCCGTATGCAACCGTGCATGGACATAACGAATTCGCTAATAAGGCATGCCCATGCTTTGACGTTCAAAAAGAATATAAAAATATATAAAAAAGATGCTAATTTATTTGCATAATAAGCAAACATTTAGTACAGTTGCAGGTGCGGATAGGTTGGTTTTGCAACCCAATCGACAAGGGTATTCCGATAGCCCTTCCGCTTTTATATATTTATCGGATAACATTTTAAATCGGAATAAAATGAACAAGTTAAAATTTGAGGAGTTACCAGAAGTTAATTCTGACCGTTGGTTGAGTACTGATGATTTGCAAGGCGAGATATGGAAAGAAATACCATACTGTTCTGAATATCAAATTAGCAATTATGGTCGCTTTAAAAGCCTTGGACGTTATATTAAGCAGGGAGATAGATACGTTTACATACGTGAAATGATTTTGCGCCCTTGTAAGACAAAAAAAGGATATTTAATGAACAGTTTTCGTTGCAACGGAATAAGCATGACATCAACTGTGCATTTGTTGGTTTGGAATACGTTTTATGGAACACCTCCTATAGGTTACGAGGTGAACCATATAGATGAAAATAAATATAATAATACGCTTGACAACCTCAATATATTAACACATAAAGATAATGTAAATTGGGGTACGCATAACGAACGTATGGCAAATACGTTATCAGAAAGACTCTATAAAGCCAGAAAAATAGCACAATATAAAGATGGTGTTTTAGTTGCAAAATACGAGTCTATTGTTGAATGCGAGCGTTTAACTGGAATAAATCACCGTCCAATTTCTGCTTGCTGTAGCGGAAAAAGGAGAATTCATAAAGGTTTTACATGGAAGTATTTAAGTTAAAAAAGGCTATGACAGAAAAAGAGAACAAAGAACTGGCAGAACGCTGGCTTAACATGCAGATGAACAACGGTTGTGGCACAACAATAGTTTGTTTGCTATTGGCCGTGTTCATTATGTGCCTTATGTCATGTGCGACAAATAGAGAGGTCATCAAAGACGAAAAGGAAAAGACAGAGGTAAAGGTTGATTCCGCAAAGACCGAAATTGTCAAGCAAGACTCTACTGATGTGACACACACGACGGACGTAAAGGAAACGGAAAAAGTAGAAACAAACACCAAGTTCGAAAAGTCAGATTCCACCGTTATGACTGTTGATGTTCAAGGTAATGTAATCAAGAAAGAAACATGGCACAAAGAAAAGGAAACAGTGTCACGTAACCGCGAATATGAAAAACAATTGCTTGATTCAATCGCACATTTTCGCCTTGCACGTGACTCGCTGAGACAATACATAGCAAAGTGCGATTCTTTGACAGAAATGATAAATCACCAAGAGGTTAAGGCCGTTGAAAAAACAAAAATTCCTAAAATATTTAAGATTTCTTTGATTTTCTCAATTATTTGTTGTATCTTTGTAATTATAAAAATAATACGGAACATTCAAATACACTAAGATAGTATGTCCACAATAAAAATAAAACACGTCTATGGAAACCCTTTGAGTATCGCAATACCTTTGGATAAAATTGTTCGTTCGATTATTGATGGGCATGAAGTAGAAACAAGAAGCGAATTTTACCCAAATCCAAATTATGATGTTTTAGTCATATTAAAAGGAATCGGGCCGATTCGCTACGAATACGTTGCTAATGTTAATGGGAATGTTGTTTCCATTAAAGACTCTGGGGAAATACGTGTTGGGAAATATAGCGTTGAAGTGCTCGCTTACGATGAAAACAAAGAGAGAGTGCGATATAAAGTAAACTCAATAATTGAAATTGTTGACGCGACTATAGATGCAGGTATTGACCCAGATATTGAAGTTGGCATACAAGAATACATCCTTGATGGTGCTGTGTCTTGATGGTGCTGTGTATTTGTACTCAAAAGGCGACAAAGGAGACAAGGGCGACAAAGGCGATACTGGTGTTGGCATACAATCAGTAGAACAAATCCAAACGTCAGACGTTAGTGGCGGAACAAATGTCATTCGTGTAACTTTGACAAATGGTAACACAAGTGATTTTGAAATAAGAAATGGTGCACAACCAACTATGTATGTAGAAAATAAAACGTTGTACATTAAATAATATCAAATATGAATGAAGAACTTAGTAGAATTGACATCAATGGTGTTACCTATTACTTACTTGACGAAAACAAAAAAGCAACAGCGGTAACACAAGGGCGTTATAATTCTTCAAACCAAAGGATTGAACTTCTTAATGCGAATAATAATGTTGTAAGTTTTATAGATGCTACCAACTTTATCAAAGATGGAATGGTGTCTAATGTGTCTATTGTAAATGGCAATCTCGTTATCACGTTTAACACCGACTCGGGAAAATCGCCAATTAGCATACCGTTAACAAACATCTTTAATCCATCAAATTATTACCAAAAGTCTGAAATTGATAACCAGCTTGCAGACAAACAAAGCGAAATATCAAATTTAGAATCAAAAATTGGTTATTACGAATGTAGTTCAGAAGCAAGTAGCGCATCCAAAACCATTGCGGCATCAAACTACGTACTCGGAAATGGCGGCAGCATTAAGGTTAAGATGACTAACGCTAACTCTGCTGCTAATGCTACTCTTAATATTAACTCTACTGGAACTAAGCCTCTTTTTTACAATGGCGAAAGAGCTTCAGCAAACAATAGTTGGGAAACAGGTGAAACGGTTGAAATTTACTACGATGGAACAAGTTACTATGCTAATAATGTAGCAGGCAGTATTGGCTATGGTGACGGTGAATTTGATGTAAGTGTCAAATATCCTACAAGTGGTGTAGACGGAGGCAATACTTACACTCTTGCGGGTGCGCTTGCTGTACTTAATACTAATCTTTCCTCTAATAAGAAAAGAGGTGGCATGAGCATTAAGTTTGTACAGAGTTCTGACAATAAGTATGTGCAATATAGATTGATGTCAGATACATTCAATACTATACCAGCAAACTGGCAGGGAGTTGACAACACCCCAACCTTAAGAAGTGATAATCTGGTTAAGAGTGGTGGAGTAGCAGATACTGTTGTGCAGATTAAAAAAGAAATAGGATTCAGTGAAACAATAACTCTTACAACTGATAATAGAGTTGCACTAGGTATAACTGGGACAGTTGTTTCTGCCGCAGCCTCACAATCATGGTGTAGTCTTGTCATCCCCCTTCAAACAGGTGTTATCTACGATTTTGGTGAACTATATGATTCTTCAACAAAGAAAGGCTGGCAATCTATTGGTATTTGTGCAAGATACCCGCAGATAGGTGATAGTGTAACTGTACTTACTGGAACTCAAGCAAGAAATTTTATCCCTACAGATGAACAAGAATATGCTTTAATATATATTAGGGTTTCCAGTTTGCCTTATGAATGTACCTTATATGCAGCAGGAATTAAGAAGGATATGGAAGATATTGAAACTGATTTGTCAGATTTTAAGGATGATACCTTTGGTAAATTGGATTCTATCAAAAATGTAATGGGTGAACCTACCGTTATAAAGGTTGTTACTTCAAGTGATTATGCAAATAAGTCATGGGGAGGAGCAAGCGGTGTCATAGCATCTAATTCATCATTAAACGGTTATATTGTACATTTTATTAAGGATAGGAAATATATTATCAATGGTACTATCTTGAGTTGCCAGCTGTTTACTCATGTACCTGCTATTGGTGATATTGATACACAAGGTTCTATAAGCCCAAATGTAGATTATACACCAACCCAAGACTATTACGGACTGATTACATTTAGGGTTGAGCAGACAATATCAGTAAAGAAATATGCATATGGACTATTAAATATAGCAGAAGATATTGAAGAAGAAACTGAGAAAAACAGTGAAGACATAAATCGTGGCTATTCAAGTGTATACTATGCTAATATGATATGGGGAGGAAGTAGTACTGGTATTATTGCCTCTACTTCATCACAAAACGGCTTTGTCATTCATATTCCATCTGGTCAAACGGAATTGTACCTTGACAACATATCGTCTCTTGTTTCTGTTGTTGCCTTTACGCATGTGCTGGTTATCGGTAATACAGATAATATTGGTGGTGAAAAATTCATTAAATCTGGAAAACAAATAAAATGCACATTCCCAAGTAATGCCAATGGTCTATGGGTGCTTTTCACTGTAAGGATTGCAGAAGTAGACATAACAGGTGTGACATATAGTTTATCCAACTTTGTCTATGATGCTGTTAAATCTGGCTTAAAAGGAAAAAATATTCTTTGCTTAGGTGATAGTATCACTGAGTTTTTTCAGTCAGACGGAAATAATTACCCTAAATATCTTTCACTTCTTTCAGGTGCCACCGTATATGGCTGTGGTGTTGGTGGCACAAGATTGTCTCAGAGAGCGGAAATAGACCCGACTACAATAGGAGGTTCTTATGCTGCTTTGGATATTGTAAGCCTAACTGATGATATAGTAAGTGGTGATTTTACTACTGCCATTGCTGCTGCCGAGTATCTTAAAGACCATGCTTCTGATGATAATACAGCACAGATAAATGTCTTGTCAAATATTGATTTTGACACCCTAGATTGGATTATAGTGATGGGTGGAACTAATGATTGGACAAGTGATTCTCCTATTGGTCAAGATACAGATGAAGGTGATTATACAACAATTAAGGGCTCACTTCGGAAGATTGTTAGAAATCTTTGTACAAGGTGCCCAAATGCAAGGATTCTCCTTATGACAGAACCACCTCGCTATTTCCAAGAAAGAAATAGGTCGCACTTCTGCGATGTCTGGGAAAATGGACAAGGGAACACACTTACTGATGTTATTAATGCTATCATAGAGTCAGCTGGATTTAGTCACGTTCCTATTGTGGATTTATATCGCAAATTGGGGTGGAATGAGTTCAATTGGGACACTTACTATAAGTATCAAGCAACAGGAATTATTGACTTAACTCATCCTTATAGCGGATTACGATATATAGCAGAAATGGCAATGAAATACATTAGAAATTGCTATTACTAATTGTCTCCAAATTGAGTTCTTGTAATAAGTAGGTACATAAGACAGCCACTTCGGAGGCTGTCTTTACAAAGATAAAGTTAAAAAGATGGCACAAAATACTTTTGGACGTAATATAACGTTTCCGATATATAATGCAGACGGAACTGCTTTTCACGGTTTGGAGCTAAAGAAAGCAACAGTGGATAGCGTTGTTATGTCTCTTGGCGACAAGGTGACTGGTGACGTTTATTATATAGATAACGCCTTGTCCGTGACAATGCAAGAATACATCGTTGTTAATAATGTAAAATATACACTTGTATCCCCACCTACCATTGTACGCGAGGGTATGGTTGCGGATAACACCCAATTAAAGGGCATGACCAAATACTCGTTTACATTCTATCATCCGATGTACCAATTGGGCAACATTCCATTCACCGATGTTGCTGTCACGCAAGACCAAGAAAAATATCTTTCCCAAAACAAGACGTTTTCTTGGATTGGCAATTTGTTTGAATTTGTACAAAAATTAAGAGCTAACCTTAAAAACACGCAATGGGCTATTGACGTTGAAATTCCGCAATATGAGCAAGATGGTTCAACAATAACACCACAATGGCAAAAGGCACTCAAACAAAGCGATGTTTTGTCATTTGACAAGAATTTTATAAGTAATGCTCTAAAAACTGCTTATGACACATGGGAGATACCTTTTGTGATAAGTCACTATGAAAGTGTATTACCAAGCGGCTACACACGTTTAAAATGGGTTAGAATTTCAGAAATACATCAAAGTGTAACAAACACAACAGCACCATTTTGGCTATTTATATACAATCTAAATTCAGTAAGCGCGGACAACAAAAAAATACATTATTGCAAGGTTTTTAATGAAGACACCTTGCTATTTGACCTTATTCCATGTAAAGATTCAAACAATAACGTTGGATTGTTTGATGTTGTTGAAGGTGTGTTTTATGGTAGCAACCAAGAAGTGACTTTCGTTGCTGGTGGAGAAATAGGCGAAAACAAGAAGTTCAACATTACATTTGGATTACCCATAAACAAGATTTATGACCAAGATGGCAATGAATATGTCTTTAGGTTCGGGAAAGGTCTTGGTTTAAAGAATAATTCGCGTACACCACGAAACAACAAAATCGTTACACGTATCGTTGGTTATGGTAGTGATAGAAACGTTCCTTATGGCTATCCACAAATTCCTTGGACTGGTAACCAGTCGTGGGATTACACTATTAACAATAATCCAAATGCGGCCAATTCATACCCTATCTATGACGGTATCGTAGGTGGCCAACGTGTGCGCCTTATCAAGCATCCGTTTACGCGCACAACACTTATGCCGTCTATCTATTCGGAAACGGTAAACAATAAAGTCAATCCAAATGCGACTGGCTATGACCCAGACATCGAGATAAAAGACTATTACGATGCGATAGACGATGCTACACACGCTTACCCTAACAATATCAATGTACTTGCGCCGTCGGTAGAGGTACACCAATTTGAGAAAGAATATCCACAATTTGTCGAGGCCGCTATCATTAGTGCAACACCATACGACGAGGACGGTGAATATTACACCTACACGCAATGGTATAACTATTTGCAAACTCGTATTGCAACGATGCGCGGACAAGGTATTGACGGTTGGCAAATGCAACTTATCGTTAGTATGCGAGATAACACGTGCCACTATACGCCAGCAACCGCAGAATCTTTGCCGTCGGCATCTATACCTGCAGGACATTTGGAATGGCGCACAGGTCAAGCAACGGCGATGTTGGATAGCGTTATAAAGGGTAATTTCGTGTATGTTACACTTGTGTCATCGTGGTACAACGAAACGCACAAGATATTACAAATTCATGCCGACCCAACACCAGAATGGGATGATACGATGAATGACGATGGCGAGTATATTCAATCTTATTTCAAGATTAAACTACCGCAATTGACATTCGACCTTTACGCATGTGCTGCCGTTACGCAAGAAATGAACATCAATATGCGCAGCGGTTCGTGTATGGGCTGTACTTTCCCCGTTCAAGTAGATTGGGAATTATACAAGGCCAACTTCTATGATTCCAATGGCAATTTTGCGCCAGACGGAGCACAACGTGACCTTGAAAAGTTCCCGAAATCAAATCTTGGGTCAATAGATGTCATCGTTCAAAAGGATAATGACACATTCGGTACTCTTATGCCGAATCAATACCGTTATCCCGTTAATGGTGACAAGTTCGTTATCCTTGGTATTTCTTTGCCTACATCGTACATCACGACGGCAGAACAAAGCCTTGATGAAGCGATGAAAGAATATATGTTGGAAAACAACGTGCATTACTTCGATTATCCGTTGAAGTTTGATGAGCATTTCTTAGCTACACACCAAAGCATATTGGCACAAATAAAGAACAACAATGTTGTTAAGTTTCAATATGCTGGCGTACAAATGGCGTTGTATATCAAGCAAATCACTATCAAGTATGGTGACAATCCTTTGCCGCAATATGACATCACGCTTACCGATGACGTAGAAATTGTGCTTAACCAAATAGGCCAAGTAACCGATGACGTAAGCCGTATGCGTGTACAAGTGTCGGAATTGCAAAAATACTATTCCGAAAACCTGATACAAGAAATAAACAGCAAGTTAAGCAAGATTGTTGATGATGTTTGCCAAGGCCGTATAACGTTCCAACAAGGATTAGATTCGTTAGGTAGCGTTATTTTCCATGATAAGATACAAAGCACACAATTTGAGGAAGGACTTTATACAGGTCGTGGGTGGCGCATTGATAACCTTGGTAATGCTGAATTTGAATCGGCACGTGTGCGTTCTTTCTTGGAAATTGTCGAATTGATAGTAAACCGCTTGCAAGCACAAGAAGGTGATACGTTGTTTACCGATAATGACCAAATAGAAAAGGTAGATGTTATCGAAGGCCACAGCATTTCCTATATACTTACCTTGAAAGAAAAGTACCAAGGCTATGTGACAGGACAAATGTACGGCAACGTCGTAAAGGGTATCATCAACACGTTAGCGGCCAAACAAGCAGGTGTAAGCAACTACGAAAGCACAAGTGTTGAGGTTGATGGAGCAAACAAATACTACACGTCATGGATGCGTGTAATAGGCACACACAACACCAACGTAAACCTTGGAATAAACCAAATCCAAGTTGTGCTTTATGGCGATGATTTTGTTCCAGCAGGACGAAACTTTGCACCATGCGAATTGATGACTATTGCCCGTTGGGGATGCGTTGACTATTCCGACCCTGAAGACCCAGACTACGAATCTATAAAGGCTTCGATTATTCGCCGTCAACGTATGTTTATGATAAGCACTACCGATGGTCGAGTGGTTAAATATACTGGCGTTGATAGTCCTATATTAAATAACGGTAATTATGGTGTTACTATCGGAGAATTGCCAGAGTTTGTCAAGAAATACCCAGATGTAAGGGCTATCTTGAATCAAGTTGGTGAACACACGGATTGGCTATATGCTCAGGGAATAGTTGTTGGTAATTTTATTAAGGTGGATATTAAAGGAAGGCCAGAAGTAAATATTATTGATTGTGGCGAATGGGTTAATGGAAGCAGTACGGCCAACCCAACACCACGAAACGGTATCTATCTTTACAATGAATGGAATAACACAACACAACAATATGAAACTCACGATGTATGGCACAATAATGCTAAGTGGCGATGCTTACAACACCAACCTGTAGTTATTGGTGGCGTAAGCACGTATTACGAACCTACTGATGCTAATTCAGCATATTGGCTTAAACTTGAATACGGTGTAAAAGGAGATAGTGCTCCCATCGTACTTGCTACACCTGACAAGATAACTATACCTTGCTATTCAAATGGAAATGTAAAAGAAGAAAAAACAACGTCTGTAAGATTTTCTTTAAAAGTTGGCACTAATTCAGCAACCGTATCAAGTGTTTCAAGTGGCACTACACCCATTGGTGTTGTCGTTACAGGCGTAGCTGATGATTCAGTTACTATCAAAGTTCAAACGACGGCAACAGCAAGCGGTCTTTCATCTGGTGTAACATTTACAGTTACAGGCACTTATGACGGCAAAACATATTCGGCTACCGTAACCGTTGCATTGATTGGTTCAACGCAAGGAGAGCAAGGAGGTCCAGGAGAACCTGGCAAACCAGGTGAACGTGGAAAAATTGGACGGTTTTTTTATTATGCTGGCGCATGGGAATATTTTGCAAGTACTGATAGTTTCTTGGTAAACGATGCACAAGCACCATATTTTGCTTACAATAGTAACTATTGGGTATTTAATCCAGAAACAAACGGAACGTACACCAAGCAAGATATGGGTACTCCGTCATCATCAAGTTCAAATTGGAAAGTGATGACATCGGATTTCAAATACATCATAACCGAGGCGATATTTGGTTCATACGCACATTTCGGCTCGTTTATTATCAATGGTGATTGGATGATTTCCACAAACGGAACTATAAACGGTGTCTTATACGTAAACGGACAGAACTTTACGTACAATGGAAAAATAAAGCCAGCGTATATGTGGTTTGATGCGTCGAACCCAAGTAATAATACTGGCCATAACTTTGTTCCAAATTTTGCAATTAACGGACTTACTGGTCAAGGAATATTTGGAGGAGGTAAAATTATATTCAATGCAAACGGAGGAGGACAATTGGCTAATGGGAAAATCGTTTGGAATGAAAACGGTGTTGGTAATTTGGCTGGTGGTAATGTTTCGTGGGATGCTAATGGCAATCTTACAATAGTAGGGGATATAACAGCAAACAATGGAACATTTAATGGTGTCATAAAAACCCCATACAGAGATGCATCAAATTGGTTCGATACACTTGAAAAAGGCGGATGCATTCGTATTAATAATGCCCTTCAAGGGATAGCTTTACCATCTTGGGACTCTTTAGAGGGCGTAGAGGTGGATATAATGAATAATACAGACCAAACATCATACGTGGACACTGTGCTTAAAGACAAAAATGGAAATGGAGCAGGTATAGCATTAAGACAATATAAATTGAGTAGTGTTCGTTTGCAGGCAGGTTCGAGATGCAAACTTAAAGCAATACCATATATAGAATACGGTAAAAAATATGTAATATGGCTTATTTTAAATGAAGGAAACTTTGATATTTACAGATTAAAAGATGGCAACAATAACACTTTTTATCTTGCGAGAGACAAAAGTATAACACCTATACCTGGTTAGATAAAATATAGTTAAAAGTTTTGGCATAATGCAAAATATTTAGCATCTTTGCACACACAAAATCAATAAAAACGTTTTTATACACTCATTTAAAATTAAAAATTATGGGAACATTTAAAGATTCATTGAAAAAGTGGTTCTACACACAAGGCACAACGGCAGCTGCCGCAACGTCACGTATTCCACTCCTTGACGCATCAGGTAACCCAATCGGTTCTGATACGCCAGATAACCTTTTCAAGAAGCAGCCCTTGTTCACCGCTAACGTCGGTGTGGCAGTCTATGAATCGGAATATCTTCGTTTCTATCAACCCGACGAGGCCTTGTCTAAGGCATCAATCGCAGTTGGCGTGTGGATACAAGAAGGAGGCAAACTTATCGTCGTAGCCAAAGACCAACAAGCATCTACCAAGTGGGCAACGTCAAACGTCAGTGGCGGTACTACCGCAAAAGAACGCGAGGCCGCAATTGCCGACATGGGCGGTCGCGCTAACACATCAACAATCATCACCACCCTTGGCGACAATGCGCCTGCCGCAAAGTTCTGCCATGAATACTACCCGTCAAACGTCGATGCGGCTAACGCTTTCGTCGGTGCAGGTCGTTGGTGGCTACCAAGCGCAGGTGAGTTGTGGATGATTTTTTCTCACTTGCTCGAGGTCAACCGCATTCTCACTCAAATCGGAGGTACGGCATTGAACATTGGCCAATTGTATTTGAGCAGCACCGAGCACTCTGCTGCGTTTGCTTGGTATCTGGATTTCACCAATGGCATTTTCGGCGGCAGCTACAAGACGGGTGAGCGCAGTGTTCTCCCTGTCTCCGCATTTTATTAACGATTTATCCCTTTAGTTCCTTATCCATTTATCGAGATTACCAGTTAATCGAGGTTTAGGGATAGGGAATAACACAAAAGATGTGTGACATATTACAAGTTTTACAAATTTAAGACCACATAAATTACGAATTATCGGAAATAAATATTTGCGAAGTATTTGATAATCAAGATGTTAGCAAACAATAATTCGTAAAATTCCCCATAAAAGAAAAATATTGCCCGTAAACGCCTTTGTTTATTGGGCTTTTTCATTTTTACATGGACTTTAAAAAGTTCATTATTGTTTAATCCTTTTTAGGTTGTATCTTTGCAACGACAACAGATGCGCATCTTGTCGTAAATAGAGTAACAACAACTTTAAAAAGGATTAATTATGAGTGAGATTTATCAACTACCAGAGAATAATAGCAGCAACAACGCTACTATTCCTTTTTCTATACCCATTGGATTTGGCGGTATGTGTAACAATGGATTTGGTTTCGGAAATGGCGGCTTCAATAGCATTGCAGACTTGTTCGGACTTGCAATCATCGCCTCAATGTTTGGTTGGGGTAATGGCGGATTCGGTGGCGGCTTTGGTAATAATGGCGGAGGTGCGGCTTTTCTGAGCAATCAGCTTGCAAATGATTCTGGTCGTGACCTTATCATGCAAGCAGTAACAAACCAAGGCGAGGCAAGTCGCACGGCTATTCAAAGCCTTTCCACGATGCTCGGACAGGACTTCAATCTTGTCAATACAGGTGTTCAGAACGTGCAAAACGCTTTGGCTACAATTTCAGCTAACCAAGGAATGAACGTTATGCAGGTTGTCAACGCTATTCAAAGTGGTAACTGTCAACTTGCTAACCAATTCCAGCAATGCTGTTGTCAGATGCAGAAGCAAATTCTCGAACAGGGTTATCAGTCGCAAATTGCCACATTGAACCAAACTAATCAGCTTGGCTCACAGGCCGAACGTAACGCAAACTCTATCACCAATGCCATCAACGCACAGACAGTAGAAATGGATAACCAATTCTGCGCAGCCCGTGAGCGTGACATGCAGGCAAAGATTGATACGCAGGCCGACATCATCACACAGCTTCGTGGTCAAATCGACAACGCTAACCAGACTGCACAGATTACGAACTACGTCAACGCTATCGTAAGTCCGTTGCAGGCAAAGGTTGACCAAATCGCGTCCAAGCAGCTTCCTACTGTTAACGTTCAATATCCTCAACTGACCGCAGTAAACTCAACTCCATTTATGGCTGGTTTCAACGGTTTCTACGGCAACGGCTTCGGTAATTCGATAGTATTCTAACAACAAAGGCATAGGAGGTTAAAAGTATGGGTTGTGCAAATATAACAATCAATGCAGGTGGTCAGCCTTACATTCCAAACACGCAAGTTACCGTTGGTGCGGATGCAGTAAACATTGCACTTGGTTGGCGTAATATTCAGCCTATCGGATATTTAACTGTTCGCATGGCTAACGCTATCCCATCAGACGCAACTACAACGCTTCCAGTTACGATTACACTTAACGGTGTGACAAGGCTGCTGACACTCACAAACGGAACTGCAGTAACCGTTGCTGACATTTTGGCTACAAACGTTATGCTTATCTTCAATGACAAGTTTAATGGTTTGCTTACACTTATGTCACGTACAGTAGTTTAAGGTTTATTATTAACAATTAAAAAGTAAAAAAACTATGGATTTCAATAGTCTTGGTAACGGTAATCCGTTTTACATTCTTAGGCAAGGTGAAAAGCCCACCTTAGAAGTTGGTGTTGTAAAGTCGAAAACTCAACCACGAATGAAGTTCCCTACACAAACTCCCAACCTAATGACTGGTATGCAAACACAGCAAGTAATTGATGTAGTTGCAACTATCAATGGAAAGGACGAAACGTTCAATGACGTACCTTTGGGTGTTGAAATTGCGGCGCGTGGGAATATAACATTTAGTGGCAGTCGCGAGGCAATGCTCCAAGCAGTTGACGCGATGTTACAAACATCTAAGAAAGCGATTGAGCAAGTGCCTTATCATAAAAGTGTTATAGCCGAATCGGAAAAGATGCTTGAAGTGCTAAATCCGCAATATGCGGAAAACAAGCAGAATGCAAGAGTTATACAATCCTTGCAGGAAAAGCAAAAGGCACAAGAGCAACAATTGGCCGAACTGAAAGAGCAAAACACAGAAATGTTAAACATCTTGCGCCAACTTAACGGGTCATCGTCTTAACCAAGTCTATTGAAACCCTTTAAAAAAAATTACAACTATGGCATATATTTTCGTTGACAGGGACAATGATACTGGCGGTATGCGTGAAAACATGCGCCGTACCATGATGCGTAGCGGTGGTAACGTTATTATGCGCGGCACTGGAATGGGAAACCAAGAAAGTGCCTATCGTATGGGCTACCGTCACGGATGGGAAGATGGCGAAGATGAAATGATTAAAGACGATGGTGAGAGATTCCGCCGTATGCGTGATTCACGCGGTCGTTTTATCTAAGCATAAATAATTGGGGATTGGGTGGGTTATTTGCCCGTCCGATTCCCTTTCAAGTTCTTTCCAATTCTTGCAAGTTTGGAAAGAATTAGCAAAAGTTAGCAAAAATAATAAAACAAACAAGAAAAGAACTATGGCAAATACATTGATGAACTATTTGATACCAGAGGATATGGAACAATATATGTCCTATTACGGTATGCACTTCAACAAGTTACTTTGCGAATTTGCGGTCAGTAAAATGCAGCGCGAAGACAAAGCAACTGGTGTTTTGAAAAACATCACCCCAATGACACTTGATGAATTAAAAACTTTGTTGTCGAAATACAAGATTAAAATAGACACAAACGAAATCTACGATGCTTTGTATTTGGCCAACATGGTAAAAGCGGACTATTGGGGTAGTAGTATTGAGGACGAGGAACACATGGCACGTTATATCCAAGACGTTCTTTGTGACCCAGACGGATGCGATGGACTTGTTTTCTGTCGTTTCCTTGGCGATTGCTCGTGTAAAGGCGTTATTATCTTTTGGGAACAAATGATACATTCTGCATGGTAACAAGTTACATTGATATTGATGGCAAATGGGGAGTTTTGATTTCTTATGATTTCGATATGCTTGATTGGGATGACATTACAGCCGTCCTTAAAACATTTGGCCTAAACGAAAGAAAGATACAACGTGCAATACGTGTACTTTCTACGCCAAATAGCGGATTGTCCGTTTCAAACGATGATATACGTATGACGGCTATCTATATCGGGAAAAGCACATCAACGGCGCAATTTTGGAACTCCGTAGCACATGAACTTAAACATGCGGCAGATGCTATCATAGATTATTATGGCGAACCTTTAGACGGCGAATCGTCGGCCTATACAATCGGTTACTTGATGCAAAGGGTGGTAGAGGAGATTGCCATCCCTTGCAAATAATTCGTTTTAAGCGCGTTTTGTGCTTTATGTGGTAAAGTTATAAGGGAAAGAAAAGAAAACGTCACAGAGGTCTTAAAAATAGGTTCTGTGACGTTTCCTTTGTGTCTATTCGTAAGTGTTAATCCCCCAAAAAGACAAAATGTCTTCGTAAAGGTAGTAAGAACACGCCTTATGTGTGTAAAATTTCCACATCATCGAACCAACTGGATATTTGTTACGCAAACTGAAATAATGCTTTCGTGTCATGCGCATAATATAGTTGGTCTTTGCCGAATGATTGGCTACCTTGTATTTACAAACGGGATATCCCTCATTGTCAAACTTGACATTCTTGTAGAACAACTTTAGTTGCTTTGCTATCTTACGTACCCTCATTGTTTACACACTTTTCTTTTATGGTTTTCCAAATGAAATTCATCTCGTCGGCAAAGTATGTATGTGAGAACATAGGATAGTTTACGTGCCTTCCAGATTTAGCCATGATAAACGCGGCACGGATAAACCCTTCGTAGGAATCTATCTTTTGCTGCATTTTCACGATTTCCTTTACCTCGTTGTCGTTAAGTTTTGTTTCCATAATCTCATGCAGGATAATAAGCCCAAACGTTCTTAAAAGTTTCGCGTACCAATTGTGTGCATGAATCGTTAGGAACGTAGTTCACAATGGCAAAAGTACGGTTTAAGTCAAGTTTAAGTTTTGGTAACATTTCTTTTATAAATTCACCAGCAGTCATTTCGTATCTTTCCGTACCATTTGCCTTAAAGTATTCAAAGTGCCATCCATCGTTATCGTTTTTGAAAGGTTCTACGGCTATGTATTTGGAATGACTTTGAAATAAATAACTCTGCGCCCCATAACTTGCCCCTATATCAATGACCGTCCATTTCTTATCAATCATTTGTGCCAACTTGTAATAGTAGCCGCGTCCACACGTCATCATGTTGCAACAAATTTCAGCCGCAGCATCGCTATCCAATACACGTTTCCACTCGTCATCAGGTATCAATGCTCGGTTGAAATGTTCATAATCGGTCCAAAATGGATTAAAAATCATTTCGGGATATGTCGGCTTTACAATCAACATGCCGTTGCATCGCTTTATCCAATCTCTGCGACGCTTTTCCAATGAAGGGATTGCTTTCTCCGCCATTCGTGCATTGGGATAGAACCCAAACAAATCTTGGTCTTCGTTACGGTCATTGGTACAAACGACCTTATAAAGACGGCTTTTTGGCAATAATTCTTTCAACATAACAATTTTTTGTTTTAAAGTTTATTTGGCTGTGGGTAGAATCGACGTTCCTCTTCTGACCACTTGTAAACTTGGTGGCAAAACGGACACACGCAGTCCATACCAGCGTATGAATCAAATTCGTGACCGCATTTGATGCATAGAGAATTAAACGGGTCGTGGCATTGAATAAAGTGCATACCAAAGCCGTCCGAGCCACTCAATCCACCTAAGCTCGCGAGTTCTCGAATTAGGCTTACAATATCTCTGACACTTGCCTCTGAAATTTCACTACTTCGGTCTGCAAGAAGCGCAGAAAGCATATTAACAATCTCCTGTGAAGAAAACTTGTAGGTCTTAATATCTGTAGCCTTTGTCTGAATCTCTGCGCGAATGGACTCTTCTATAAGTTCCCTTAACTGGACGCATTCTTGCTGCTGCAAAAGCACGTCCGCTTTTGGCTGTAATTCTCGCAGATATTCTTCTTCGTGTTCGCTTGGTATGTTGCGTTTAAAGTTTTCAATGTCATAAACAAGACCATACGAAACGGAAGCGTCTTCGCCTGCGCATACCATCGCAACAAACATATATTCCTTTTCGTCAAATCTTACACCTCTAACATGGAGACGGTCAAAACAATCTCTAAAATCAAACATAATCCTTAATCTTTAAACTTTGGTTCATATCTATAAAGTGCATCGTACACTTCTTTTGTTATTTTTTTCGTCCTTAAAATAGGCATCAGCTACTTCTCTGACATAAGCAACTTTGCCTTGCTTATATGCTTCAAACGATTCTTCTATTGTGTCAAAGTGTCCTAAATTATAAGTTTTGTTATGCTTTACCAAAAACGCTGCGAATCTACCTTTTCGTGTTATTGATACGCCTTTTCCAAAACGACTACTTTTCCTACGACGTGTTACAATCATTGCGTTAATTTCGCTTGGTATCATACAACAGGTGCTTGGGGAATATATTTTATTTCCAGAAACAAGTAAGTCTTTATCAACCACATATCCATCTATGTAGTTTTTCTTAAACCAATTTAGAAAGTTTGAAAAATATAGCCATTCGTCACATACTGTACAGCCTATGTATGTTGGGTGTGATTCTTGGTATTTTTTATAATAACAACGCTGTAACATATTATACCAAACACCATACGCTTTGTGTGTTATATCATCCGCATTGCTTGCAAAATCTATATCTAAAGTAGCGACCCTGTAAACAAGTTTTCTTTTGCCAAATTGGGGCTTTTTCTTCGCCCAACAATTAGGACAATTGCACCCGTTTAGATGAACGTTAGGTTTACACCAAAACACTTCACCACAACGATTACATTTGATTGGTACTTTTGTTTTGTTGTTTATATACTCTTTGATAAGTGAATAATCGTACTTATCACCATGAACTTTTCTTGCATCTGCAATAAACTCTTCAAGAGTCTTTCTTCTTGTACTTGTCATTTTTGTCTATTCTTTAATAACGTCTACCATTTGAAATGATGGAAGGGCGATAGACTTACCCTTATCAGCAGCCAATTACCTCTGCCTATCCATCATTTGCAAAGTTACTAATTTATTTTGAGTCTACAAAATTTAATCATTAAAAAGTTCTGGTTGTTTGCTATTCTTTTCTTGTACTCCTTTAACTTCAACAATAGTGAATTCTATTCTCGGGTTGTTTTTGTCAACAAACTTGTTAGCCACTATCTTAACGCAATTACGGTCATTTTTAATAGCCTTGCACGTTTGTAGGCAGTCCAAAAGACATTTCAGTGAATTATCAAGGTCTGGTTGGTTGCTGTGAAAATACACGTCAACGTACAACTCAAAAAAGCCTTGTATGTTCTTGTTTCTATAAGCACCGCATTGTAAGTAAAACTTTTTTTCGTATTCTTTTAATGCGCTTGTTTTTGCAAGGCTACCATGCCCACCCAATGTTATAATCTTGTATTGATTTGCCTTTGATGGAGCATTTCCCAATATCACTTGTTCATGTTTCATTATTTAATTATAATCAAATCCACAAACTTTGTTTTCTTCACACCGATGATTTGCATCGAGTATCCTTGTTTCAAGTACACATTCAACTTGGTATAGGCATCATCGAAACTAAGTGCAAACAATGCCACCTTGTAGACGATTTCCACCTCCTCTCCATCGTCATTGTGTTGTACGTCGGCAATGTCGGCAACGAAAATCTTGTCATCGCCAGTATCACGGCTATTCAAGATTTCATTGATTTTCGACCGCTTGACATCAATGACATCAAGACCTGTTTCGCCATCACAGAAATCGTATGTTTGTTTTTCTGCATCACCAAAACTTTCGGCCTCGGCAATAAGGTAACGCTCCTTAATCACTTTGTCGTTACCGTTGTCATCCACTTTCGTAAACGCAATTTTGCTTTCGTGAATCATAATTATTTGTTTTTGGGGTTTATTGAATAAGTTGTAACTTTACATCTACACCGCTTGGCGGTACTACCTTTAACGTTATCGTTGTAGGTAGTTTATCCGTCGTAAGGCTACCATTATCAAGAATGGCCTTGATGACGCGCTTAATGATAGTCCAACGCTTGACCCATATAGGCTCCGACTCTACCATCATCGACATCTTACTAATACAATATCCGATGCTTCCAACCGTGAACTTTCGTTTTGTTCCCGTCTTACGTGCAATGCTATCGTAGTTTTCGTTTGTCATGTAGCGGTATGCGAGCCAAAAGAACCAACGGGCATGAGAATTTTGTATGTGCTTGGTGTCCGTTAGCATTTCGTCAACATCAACATCACACACTGATGCAACCGTGTTTGCAAGATACATGCTTGTCTTTATGCTGTATTGCCGCAAAAGGTCACATACAACATCAACCGTTTGTTGGTCAATATCTTTCAAGTCTTGTGCTATATCATTATCGCTTTTCATTTCTTTGTCTTTCTTTTATGCCATTGATAATAGTTTGTTCGGACATTGGCAAACGGTCAATGAAAAGGTTTAGGCGTTTCATGTCGCGCCCAAGCACATTATCCCAAATGCCGACAATCTTAAACCTTAACCGCATGAACAAAAATTCTCCAACGTAAGCAAACGTGCCGCCATCGACTTGCTTTTTCATATACACCTCAAATCGTGGCTCACGTTCCCTTTTGTTGTATTTTTGCGCTTGCATGTCATATTCAAGTAGCGGCTTGCGACGTAGCCAAAGATAGTTTTCGCCATCTTGCTTGAAATATTGTGCTATAATCGGCGAAAGGTCAATACCCTCGATTTTGACAATCCCAGTGTATTCACCTCCCGCCTTCCTTTCGACATATCCGTTTATGTATTCGCCGTTAGTCATTCCGATTCGCTATAAGATTTGTCGTACAATTCCCAACCTTGGCAATCCTTTAACATTTCATTTAGTTGGCGTTCCTTGTTTGCACTTCCTTTATACCGTTCCAAATCTTGCTTGATATACGATTCAAGTTCGCCTAACAATTCAAGTACGGTATAATGCTTTTCGTTGTAGCAGTCTTCCAAATCGTCGTCATCGCCCGTTGTAACAACATTAACGTTATGTTTTAGCAAGACATATTCGACATCTATTGCCTTATCCATTTCGATAACGTCAATATTATCATTCCAAGGAGCACTTTCTTCTTCACTTTGCATAAGCGTTGGTGTGTTGTTGTTCATATTGCTTAATCGTTTAGAATTAGCATCGGCATGATAAGCGACGTGTATTCATACACACCGTTTGGTTTATCTTCGCAAAGCACACCAGCATGGCTTGGGTCTTTTAACATGACATTGACGTTATCGGTGTCGATGTTTTGCAAAAGTTGTAACAATGTGCTACCCTTGAAACCAATGGTAAATTCATCTTGTGCATAGTCGCAACCTACGTTTTCCGATGCGGACTTGCTAAAGTCGAAATCCTCGGCCGAAATCGTCATCATACCCATGCTAAATGACAATGCAACCAATTCGCTATTGGCATTACCCATAGGCAATACACGTTTCAAAGCGGATACAAAGTCATTCTTTGCGATGGTAACAATTCGGTTATTGTCCTTTGGAATGACGCTATCATAGTTCGGATAGCGGCCTTCTATAAGACGCGCCGACATCTTGAATTGGGTGTTATTGACTGTAAAGCAACTGTCATTGAACATAACCTTAATATCGCCTGCAACTGTACTACCCAACACGTTAAGCAACGTAGAACACGGCTTTTTAGGCATCGTAAATCCGTAAATCGTTTGGTCTTCGCTATTGTCGTATGTAATGGTCAAATCCTTGTATTTGGCAAGTTTATGACCATCGGATGCAACGGCTACCATACCGTCTGCAAAGAACTCAAAACGTACACCGTTCATCACTGGTCGTAGTTCATCGTTGGCGGTAGCAAATCCAGCCTTTTCAATGGCCGTAAGCATTTTCTTTGCATCCATCAACTTTGTCTTTGCGACATCGGGTGCTGCCATGGGCAACGGGAAATCCTGTGCGTCCTCGTAAGGCAACGAGAAATAACCGTTTCCGTAGTCACATTTTACGATGTGCTTTGAATCGTCAATTTCCATTGTCACGGGCTTACCGCCAAGATTACGCAAGGCTTGTAGCAAACCCTTAGCCTCGATACAAATAACGATACCGACCTCCGCATCGTCCAAAGGTGCTTTCATTTGCAACCACGTTTCCGAATCACTTGTCATCAATTCTGCATACGTGCCACCGTTTCCGTCTGCCTTTGTTTCGATACGTACATCTGAAAGAATAGACAAAGTGTTTTTTGCTAATACAACGGTGTTGACCATTGCAAGTGAGGGCAAAAAATCCTCGGTTTGAAATTTGATAATCTTCATACTTTCTTTATGAATTAAAAATAAAAATGTTTTTTAGCGGAGGTTGCAAGATTCGAACTTACGGAACAATTTAATGTTCTACACGTTAGCAATGTGTCGCCTTAGACCACTCAGCCAAACCTCCAAATGACCGCCACATTAACCGTTACATTTTATTGTCAGTGGGAGTCGAACCCATCTGCGTGGCTTTTACCTAATCTCGGTCAGCGAGCCGACTTGAACGGCATTTGTAGAAGTTGAGGGAATCGAACCCCCGCCTTTAGAGCCAAATTCTAACGTGACTACCGCTACACCAAACCTCTTTATGTTCTTCTTAGTGGAGCTGGTGGTACTCGAAACCACGACCCCTTGCTTGCAAAGCAAGTGCTCTAACCAACTGAGCTACAACCCCGTGTTGCTAATCCGTTTCACAACGTTTCGCCAAACAACTTAATTTTTTAATCACTTTACTTTATTAACAAATATGAATCTAAAAGTTACTGAAATGCCGTTGTTGCGGCGGTGGAACCTGCCTCCCACCTTTGGGCCATGAGCCCAACATGCGACTATCACACTGCCGCCGCGATGTTTAGCCTACTACGTTTCGCAACGGTTTGGCCTTTCACGTTTAATGTTTAATTTAATTTATAGGCATTTTTCCAAAATAATTTATCAAGTGCAAAGTTACATCTTTATTTTGAATATACCAAATACTTGGCAAATTATTTTCCTATTTTAACGTTTATTATCCTAAACAAGTGCTAATTCTTGTTGTACGGCTTGTTTTAGGACGTTATGACGGTTGTAATATTTGCTTTCGGCTTGTGCAAACATATCGACATTGATATTTTGCTTTATGGACTCCCTTGCATCCACATAAAAACGCTTTGATATTTCAATGCCATACGCCTTACGACCAAGATTTGCTGCTGCAATCAACGTTGAACCGCTGCCTGCGCATGGGTCAATAACAACGTCATCTGGGTCTGTAAAAAGTTCTATCAAGCGTTTCAAAAGCGGAATAGGCTTTTGTGTTTCGTGAATACGCGGCATACCAAGGTCACGCGACCAATCCATGCAATTGAAAACCATTTGACCATTATTATTGAACTTTGGCAATTTGTCACGGTACAACACCAAGCCATACTCGCAATTTCCTACGACGCGCATGTTAGCCTTTAGAACTTGTGCTGAATAGTTCTTACGGAAAACCAAATTGATGTAATGGTTAAATCCGTATCGCTTACCAAGTTCGATAAGGTAGAATTGCTGCATGAACTCGCAAAATACTATCATGCAAGGCGCACTTGTGGTAGTACGTGTGGCATCCGTCGGCTTTTCCTTTGGCTCTGGTTTTAGCATTTGTGCGGCAAAGTGCATAAACTCCGCTGGCTTGAAATTTTCGTCTGTCACAAAGAATGTTTCTCCTGCTTTGTCCGATTCGCCGTTTTTATTATCGCCATCTATGTACCAACTCGGGTTACTACCGTAAGCCTTATTGCCAAGTGAATACGGAATGTCGGTCAATATCAATTGTGCCTTTGGTATTCCATACCGCTTGAAATCTTGATACGAAGAATTGAACAATCCGACGCGGTTATTCAACATGCGAAATTCGGGGTCATCGACTACCTTAATGTCTTTTGTAGTAAGTTTCATAATCTTTCTTATTATGTTAATGTTTGACTATTTTGTTTATTACTTTGACAACTTTGTTTACGTAACCTTTTGTCATTTCAACAAAATGCACGTTTTCATTGTTTCTAAGCGCATAAATGATAAGAGGGTTATGAATTACCGCAATAACTTGCGTTTGTGGCTTGTGAAACGATAATATCGCCTTTATGTGTTCTATGTTATCCAAAGACAAATTACGGTCAGGCTCGTCCATAAGAATCGTGTATTCGTTGGCACATTCAACCTTGTGTTGACATACATAATCATAGTATGGCATAGCCCACCCGTCTTTGAATTGTTCGTAATCAAATGTTAATTGCGCATCCTTACCGAACATATATCCAAACAAGTAATTAAGCGCAACAACAACACCCTCGCCTGTGGATGATGATTTTTGTTCGACAAGTTCCGAGAAATTATGTTTATTAAGCATAGCTTCTTCACCAGAACGCTCACCGCTATGGCAAAGACGGAATGTATTTCTTGTATAGTCGGCGTACACATCGACACCATCTAAGCATTCTTTTTCATATCCCATAACACGACTTACGTTTGAATTAAACATTCCTCGTTCACATTGTGTATATCCAACCAATAGATATGATTCGATTAGTTTCATCAATGTTGTCTTACCGCTACCGTTTTCGCCTACGATAACATTTACGCCATCTTTGAATACAAAAGAATTCCCGTTCTTAAAGTTTTTAAGAGAACTAATATAACCGACAGGCGATTTCTTATTGTCCTTTATTACTACCTTTGTTACCATAACCTTTCTTGTTATTTAATCAAACAATGTTTTCGTTTCTTGTAAACGCTTATTTGCCAAATAAACGTATTGTTGGCTTATCTCAAAGCCTATGTATTTGCAACCTAAAGCACGAGCGACGATTGCGGTTGTGCCGCTACCCATGAATGGGTCGAGAACTACGTCATTTTCGTTAGACCAAGAATTGATTTGGTCACGTGCTAACAACTTAGGGAATACGGCAGGATGCCCTGTCACCTCACCGCCTATCGTATAGTCGAAAATATTGTCATGCTGCTTGGTTTCCTTGACCGTTCGCACTTCGTCACCACGATGCCGCCTACATTGAGCGTTGTCCATTAGAGTTTTTCGCCCACCCCAATTCATGTCTTCGCCGCCATGCACCGATTTCACCATAATCGGATTGAACGTCTTGGGCTTTCCTTTCGATAAGACGAACATATACTCATAACATTGTTCGTATCGGTTATGGTTCTGAGGTATCGGGTTCACTTTGCGATATATCATCGTGTCGTGCAACAAAAAGCCACATTCCATAAAGAATAGTGCCTGCTTGAATGATGTGCCAGTCTCGCTTCCATCTATCGTTGCGTCACCGACTACCCACACGACCACACCGCCTTGCTTTGTTACTCGATATAGTTCTTTGGCTACGTTCTCAAAGTCAAAAGAATATCCGTTGTATGTCCGTAGGTTGTCATAAGATGGAGATGTCACTGTGAGGTCAACAGTCTCGGATTGCATTTGGCGCATTCCTTGCACGTTATCCATGCAATAAATTTTGTTCAATTCCATAACCTTTCTTGTTATTTGTGATTTAAATATTTCTATTATTTATTTCACTAAAACCTTTATGCTTATGTTTCGTTTTCTTTTTACGCTTTTTAGGAATAAGTTTTTCTTTGAGTGACTTGATGAAGTCACCACGCAAAACATCTTTAGAATGTATGCTTTAACTTAAAGTTATCAAGCGAAGTATATATCTTTCTTTTCATATATTGTAGTTATATATTAAACTTACTTACCCATTATCTTTTTTCGGTTGATGCAAAATTCGCCCCTTATGGCTATTACACCATTCGGTTCTTTTGCATCAATACTTACTTGACCCTTAGAGCCCCCTCCGTATATCCTGCATAGTAGATTAAAGCAATTCTACTAATACCTGTCACTTCCAGATTGCATTCTGTTACACAAGCGGACAAGACACCATTATTGGCGAACCCTTACTTGCAGCCTATCGTGTATGCCCCCCTCCTTGGCTGCTTTTTAACTCGGATTGGAGGTGTGTGATTGCGTCCCTTACCGAGCGAGTTGAAAACAAGAAAAAGCCGAACCCCTATAAACAAAAAATCCAACCGATGTAGCCGCACCTGTTGGAAATTTCGTATATATTGATTCGGCTTATAGCCTACAAAATATCTAATAAGTCCGTTTACTACAAGTCGGCTACCTTGTTTCAACGATGCAAAGGTACGCACAATATTTTGATATACCAAATTATTTTGCATTTTTTAAGAAAATAGTTATTCCACCATAAGCGCAATACAAGCCCGCTAACACCATAAAACTTGCAATGCCTACAACTATACCACTTTCTATATAAAAGTGTTCTACAAGCGTTCTAACGGCTAAATTAAGCAATAAATAATGTACGGCTAACATATTGCGCCAACAAAATTCAAGTGCAACTGCCAAAACATATAGTAAAAGTACATCAAACCAATCAATGTAAACTATGTTACCAATGTAGTTGCTGATAGGTAAATAGTAAACAAAATCGCCGTATGTATCGGCAATCATTATTTCGTTACTTACTGCGTAAATTGATTCTATGTAACTTAATGCTACGACGAAGGCAAATACGAAAGGAATTACTTTACCAACTCGTATTAGTAGTTTTCTGAATAAAGTAACCATATTAAACTTTACGTCTTATTTTGACTTTGATGTTTCCGCAATTAGCAAGAAGTGTCGTACAACCAATATTACCAGCGTTACTTTTTTGTGTCGTTGGTTTTAGTGATACGTTTTGCTTTATCCGTATCTTACCTTTGCGTTTTCGCCTCTTAGGTGTCGCCATACAATATCGCTTTTATCCGTTCAAACTTTTCTTTAGAAATAAGCGCACTACCATGTTCCTTATTACATATAAAAGCAAATTGTAATGCACCTATTTTATTGTCTTTAAAGCAATCCATTATTCTTTTTATCAGTTCTTTCCTTGTAGTCCTTAACCGCGCTTTCAAAGTCCTTTTTCAATTCACGCAATCTTTGCTGTTCGCTTTCACTAAGACGCGGGCAACCCTTACACCATGATTGGAAATTGGGTATTGTTTGACCGTATTCGTGAGCAAAAAGGCAATAGTCATACCATTCCATGATGTTCGACCCATCATGCAATCCATTGTCAACAGAAAACTTTATTACTTCGTGAAAATCGAAATAATAGTCGCCCAAGCAAGCAATAGTGCCAACATCGCCAGCAACCCACACATCACCCGTTTCAACGGCTATTTCGTGTGCTTTGCAAAACGCTACAAGGTATTCATTACAAATATCCTCGTAACACTTTGCTAAGTCTTTTTTCTTGTTATTCATACACCAAGCGTTTCATTTTGTCTTGTATCAAGCACAAGTATTCCCCTCATACTTCCTCTATGAAATTCCTTTGTCTTATAGCGGCCAGCCTTAATGTAGTTGTAGATGCTTTGCTTGCTGCATCCAATGCGTTTCGCCATTTCGGAAACGCTTATCCAATCTTCGTTTAGTTGATTATTTTCCATCGCCTACGCCCTCCCCTTGTTTTTCTTGCACCATAGCTTCTTGCAAGGCCGCAACCTCTTCTTGGGTCTTTTCATCGTCGGTCTTTTTGTGAATGATGACCGCCTCTTTCATGCCCTCCAAGTATTTCTTTTCGTTGTCGATAAGTTCATCAACGAATCGCAGGTTAGTCATATCCTCGGTATGTTCAGAAAGAATGACTTGTGAACGTGCGATGTTGTGCAAGTATTGTTCATAGACAATGAACGATGCAATTTCGGTTTCGTCGATAGAATACAACGGAGAAAAGATGTTGCTAAGCCACAGGTCAACATACCATGCAAGGTTATACTGTGTCTTATCATCTTTGTCTTTCAATACAGAAATAAGTTTGGCATACGAATGACGCACCACGCCCTTGTCATCTTTCACTGTACAATCGTTTTCAAGTGCAAACTCGATGAAACGTTTTATGTAAAGATAAGGCCGTGACACGCCTGCAACGGTAATACTTCTAAAAACGTGAGTATGGGCAGACGTTTCAATCAAACAATATCCTTCGTTATCATCGCAAGACAATCTCAAACCTTTATCGTCAAAATAAATAGTCTTAAAGTCTCTTGTGCGATTTAGATGCAACGGAGACTGTTCTATACGTCTTTGCATCTGTGCTTTCGTCATTTGTTTCTTTTCCATATATTTTATGAATTTTCTTCTATATGTTTAATTCGTGACTTGATTTGTTGTATGGCATTTGACACGGAAGATGTCGGATATTCTTTCGCAACATCTTCCAAGATTGCCAATTGTGCCTTTAGTTTGTTGTATTCATAATTACCAACCATTGCGTTTACTGCTGTTATCAATACGTTTCTTGTTGTTTCTTTTTCATGTCGTTAAAGATAACCCCAAGTCGCATCACAAGCGTTTCGTGCTTGGATGGAACAGCACCGCGAATGTTATTGTCACGGTTATAGGCGGTTATAAAAGCAATTGCCTCATCGTCGTTGTGGATATGGTCAAAGAAATACTCGTTTTCTGGCATTTCGACCTTTTCCTCGTTTTCGGGCGTTTCAGCAAGTTCCTCGGTTTCTTTTGCAAGACGCTCAGCAGCCTCTTTTGATTGTTCGTCAAGGTCTGAATTTTCTATGTCCTTTGTGTCCATGTACGACGGCACAACGAAAATCTTGTCTATACCGCTGAAACGTTCCTCGGCAAATACTTTCTTTATACGTGGCTCTTTATCAGTGTCGGCATTGAACGTGCAAACGGCATAAGCCAAATCACCCAACAAAAGTTTTGTTACTACAACGCCGTCTTTAAACGATGTCTTACCATTCCATTCTTTCAAAGGTATGGACGGCAAAGAAAGGTATTGGCATACTTCTTTTTCAAATCTAATTCCCATAGTAGTTTTTCTTGTTTAAAATGTTAATATTCAAAAAAACTTGGCGCAAAGATACAAAGACTTTTTGAAATATGAAAAACAATTTGAAATATTTAACTATTTCATAATGCCACAATTTTCCTGCGCCATCTTGATTTGTTGCTTTCCCCTTTGCGTGGGGTTGCCGTCTTTATCGCACTCTACCAACATTTTTGTACGTGAATTGATGGTGTACCAACGATAACCATTTTTTAACAACTCATTTTCATAACGATGTGCTTTTTCCAAGCCCATACGGTCACTTTCCGTAACCGTAGGACTTGCACTTTGTGATACCCAGTTAGTTTCGTTCATCATCGCAAATGATTAGTTCTTTTGCGTAAGGCAAACTTTCTATCATGTCGCAGAAAGCACCCCAATCTTCACGTAAAACGTGTTTTTTTCTTTGGCGATAGATGGTAGCAAGTTGTTCGTAATTCGTTGTGACACGCATAAACAACTCTATACCTTGTGGACAGTTAGACAAAAGCCTCATGAAACACGTGTACTTGTCATCGTTTGTTTCTGACTTTGAATATTCATCAAGCAAACGTTTCATTTGGTCTTTGCTTTCCTGTGTTACATACTTGTTAAAACAAGCGTCCATATCCATGCTTGTAAGTTTGTGCATCTTACTTGATGACGTTACAATATCAAAGAAATGGTAACGTTGCATTTCTGGAGAAATGTAGTTTGGATAGATTACATCAAAGGACACACGAATACCAACACGGAAATTGGAATGACCGCTACCACCACCCAACTTTGCCAACTTAATAGCACGTTGTAACGATGTTTCAAACTCGTCTTTGGTGTAGTCGGCAGGAGCAACACGCATAGCGTTACGGCTGGCTATGACCGATTCCTCTAAATCATAGACTTTAATGTTACGAATTTCGAGCATTTTTGTTTTGAATTTATTGTGTTATTTTACCTACCGTTTCATTGGCCTTAAAAGCCTTGAACGGCATTACCTCGGTTCGCTTTTCCACCAAGTCACGGATGATAGACGCGGAATAGATGTTGTCGGGTTTTTCCGCGCTTAACCGTTTTGCAACCATTAACGCGATTGCCTTATCCATGTCCGTGTTTACGCTCGTCTGTGTATTTGTCTTTGGGTCATAGCAAAATACGCCCCAAGTTTCCTTTGGTTCGCCTACAAGTTCGTGATTAAGTTCTGTTTTGTAGAAAGTGATAACTTTATCATCATCTGGTAGGTCGATTCTTATGCAACCTTCGCTTAATGACTTTGTTCTTTGTTCCTCGCCTAATTGCCAAGTTTCTGGCATCTGCATCCATTCCATGATTTTGTGGTAAAGACGCTCGGTTTCGTAATTCACTTCTCGTACTGATTTGCCATGTGCATAGTAGCCAGTCCAAAACTTAACAAAGCGTTCAAAAGCCTTATCAAACATATTCATTTCATGCGCAATTTCGTTTTTACGTGCGTTTAGTTGGTCGATAAGGTAATCTACTCCGCCATAGATGCGATACGCTGCAATAACGCTTGCATGTGTAACACAAAGCAAATTGGCGATACGTTGGAATACGCCTAATTCTGTGGCCTTTTCAATATCAAGTCCACGTACACCTGTTGTTTGAACACGGTGCTTAATGTCATCTGCAACCTCTACGCCGCCGATGATGTCGAGTTTCTTTTCATGCCTCATATTTCTTTGTATTTGTTTTTAGTCTTTGATGCGTATAACCCAAGGCATAACCATTCAAATTCAATTTCATGTGAATGTATGTTGATGTTTATTGATGGTACTAAATGCCAAAAATAAAAGTCGATTTGTACTTCTATTTTTAAAGTGCAATATATATTTTTCATGTCGCAATGATTTTCTTTATTATGTCAATTGAACGGATGCCGTTGTAGCCTATAAGTTTTGAATATGGATAATTCACTACTTTGGCATATTCTAGCTGTGGGTCAAACACGATATTGAAATCAAAGTCACAAAGTACGCTATGCAAATGGTAGATAGGATGCTCGTCCGCATTGGTGTACTTTGGTGAATAAACCGATGCAAGAAACAATCCATTGATACCCATTTCACGTTTTAATGCGATAAAGGTACTTGGTACATGTGTCTCTTTATCCTCGAATACATTTACCGTCGGATTTTCAAGATACATAACTTTCGGGTTCCAAAGTTCCATGCCTGTCAAGTTATAGCCATGTTCTTTGAACGTCTTTTGTGCCTCGATGTACCAATCATCGCCGCAATCCACGTAGTTAGGCACATCGTCATAATCAAGTCCTAAAAGCGTACAAATTGCACACTTGAAACAATCCCCGTGTCGTGGGTCATCTATTCTTTGATATACCTTTTTCATAACTTATTCTAATTTCTGTTCTTTAATACCAAGTTAAAATAAATGTCTGGCAATAAACCAAAGTTGGTTTTCAACACCTCATTTTGTAGCGTTTTCTCGTAAATATTTCTCATTTTATTTTCCCATAATCCGATAAATTGATAAAGCGATAAGGAATTAAAGCGTTAAAGGGTTAAATTCGGAGACAGGGCGAACAATGCCCTCACCCGACTTGCCGCTGCCGTAGAAGCGTCCATTGTCGAAATACAGAGTCCAATCATACGTAGCAGAGTACTCGGTACTCGACCAATACCACGTATCTTTGATAAGTTCCGCGCCGATGTATTCGAGTGCCTTGTTGATTTGGTTTTTCATCAAATACATCACATACAATTCGCCGATTGCGGGGATATACCAATCTTTGCTTTCTGGCAACTTGTCAACGCAAGAAAGGCCACGTGAAACCAAATCTTGTGTGTGCTTACGACCCATGAAATCACAAGCGGCCTCGGCATACGACGGAATGACGGAAATCGTCTTTTTATCCTTGCATGTCATCTTGCAATCCTCGATGTTTTGGCCATAAAGGACAAGTGACACTTGGCCGAACTTGAAAGCGACGGCGACGGCACAATCTTTATTGTTGTTACCTGCGAACAATTCGCACCACCGTTTCAATTGGCCATTCTCGCGCTGTTCGTAGATAAGGTAAACGCCATCTTTATGCTGTACTTCCATGACCGCACCATCGGCGGTAGGCGGCACACGCTCGATAACGTGATTGCCATTGGCATCCACACCCATGTACTTGATGAAATCACCCTCAACAATGAACTTGTAAGCCTCTCGGCAAAAATCAATTGTCTTTGGTTCTTCTGAAATGCCGTACTTATCCAAAAGATGCAATTTCAATTGAATATGGTCTTAAAAATTTGTTTCCATAATTAAGTATGTTCATAATTTAATCCTTAAAATTAGTATTAACAAAATCTTCAACGTCCACATAGTCAATACCAAAGTTCTCAGAAGTTTTTTTGTCACTATCTGAAAATTGACCTTCTTTTCCGCTTGCGTCTCCTATCATTAACATTTTATCTGTTTCTATGCCATTTTCAATAATACCCCTGTTCATCATTTTATACATCAAAGAATCAAGCATCCCGATATTTGGCTTTCTGTATTTGTGAGTTGGGTTATTCTTTTCGCAGTAGCTATATTCAACTGGTATTTCTGTGTACTCTTTTATAGAGCGGCAAAGGTATTCCATCTTAAACTCAAAATTTCGCCTATTGACAAAACCCTTTTCAATACCACCTTGATTAGTTACTATTAGCAAGCATTTAGGTTTGATTTCCTTAATTTTATCAAGGACTTCAAATCTAATTTTCATATCCCAAATACCTTTTGGGAATGTTTCTCCACTTATTGTATCAATTAGAGTGCCATCAAGGTCGGCAAATATTACTTTATACTCTTTCATAATCTATTTTTATAATCTTTTATTAAGTTTTTCTTTCAATTATTATACGGAACATTTTCCAATAGGTTTTAAGCCAAGTTTATCACAAGCAATATTAAAAGTGTATCTTCTATCCTTTCTAAGAATGTTTGTTTACCTAAACTCATTGCTTTCCTTATGTATTCTTAACCGAACATTCCTCGAACTTGCAAAATATTCGTGTATTTGTTTCCATATAACTACTCGCTTAGATTTTTGAACACTCCTCCTTTTTTGACAAATGACAAGATGTTTACTTTCACATATTCGATACGGTTATGCGTGAAAGGTACGCAAGGCACGCCACTAAACATGTTGGCATACTTAGCGTCCACCAGAACGATGTGCTTTGGAAAACGCAAATCGCGCTCCAATCCACTGTGCGAGTGTAAGAATGTTAGTCCGTGTGACATACGCTTACTGATTTTCATTAGGGTTATCTCCTTGGTCTTTTACCTCCTCAGCGTCGGCAAAACCTGCAAACTTCTCAGCAACGGCTTGCGCTTTCGCCATATCGACTTCATCGTCATTGTCAACATAATTATACTTGTTACGTTCATACATAACGCTTTGGTCTGCTTGCATGGCATCCTTTAGTTCAACGGACAAAGGAGCATTCTTTGAAATGTTCAACTTTGTAACCGTTTTTAATGCCATCATATCGAAATCGGTAGTCCATTTGGATGCGTTACGGATATAGTCTTTCTTTGACGCATACGTTTGCGAATAACGCTTTGCATGTGCCTCTACCTCGGCCTTAGACATATAGAATACCGATTCATAGCCGTTAAGCAAGCGGAAATGTGACACGTAGCCGACAATGGGTAACTTTGCGCGTTCCTCGTCGTTTTCCACGAACTTGAACTTTAATTCACCAGAAAGGCGGTCACGGCCAAGCAACTCACCCTCGCGGATTTCAGTTGCATTGATAGACTTGAACATTCCGCTGCGGAGTGCCAACTGCACAAAGCCGCGCCAGCCGATTTGGAATTGCGCAACCGTGATACCCCTTTTGTTGTCGTTATATGGGATGATATAGGCCATACCGATTGAATTATCAAGCGGCATGTTCAACGCCGTTGCTTTCATGGCCGCAAACATCAACGTGTAAGGTTCGCAAGCCTGTAAGTTGGCATTGTTGGCTACAAGTGCAACCAAGTTATTCACGAAAGACATCTTACGGTCGCCTAACACGTCTGCAAGATATTTTTGTGTGGATGGGCTATTGATAGTTTGGTTAAACAATTTCAAGCCAGTATGTTTCTTTTCGTCTGACATAATTTTACTTTCTTTAAAATGCTATACAAATATTACTTTTCTCCTTTCACCTTGATTTGGCAATAACCTTTTCGCTTTTGCGTTTTGGTGTACTTTTCAATAATCTTCTTAGACTTACGCGGGTATTGCTTTATCAAGTCCTCCACGTATCGTTTTGCATCGAATGACTTGCTTTCAGACGGTGCAACTGCAACGATTGAGAAATATTCATTTTTGATAGACTTTATATCATGTTCAAGCATGAAATCGTAAAGCCTTTTCTTAAACTCCTCTATTTTTGTCTCGCGTTGCTTTATTTCGGCAATCGCTGTGGCCATGTCGGTCATTTGGTTTTTTACCTTTTCTGGCAGTAAGTTGGCATCAATCTCGTCGCCCTCGTAGTATTCCGTGAACGTTTCCAAGAAGTCGTTTACAAGGTTCATACCACGAATAATATCAAAGTACATAGTTGAAAAGTACACTTGATGCACGGTAAGGCGTGACGGGTCAAATTCGATACCGTTTTCAAGGTCGAGGCCGTCGGTAGAATAGTGTACCAAGAACACTTTTACCTTCCAATCGCTACCAAGTTTCTTTGCGCGTTCCGTTGCAAGTAGGTTGTGAATGAAAAGTTGAGACTCGTAAGTTTGACGTGTTTGTTCAAACGTGTACTTTGTAGTCTTGACCTCATATACGTTCAACACCTTGCTTGCATCGTCTTGCAATACCAGGTCTGGGTGTGAAATCAACTTGCAATTCTTTGTTGAATATTTCTCGCTTACCCAAAGAGGATTGCTTTCATATCGTGGGTCTTGTGCCTTTAGATGTGAATAGACAATCATTTCCAAATCGTCACCAGCCTGAATGGCGGCATTCTTCGGGATTTCAACTTGTGGTATCAATCCCTTAACGACGGCCAAACGCTTATAAGCGGATTTGGGGATAATTCCTAACGCTGCAATTTGCGAAAGCATCTTACCGTCCGACGAGCCAAGGCAACCAACACGGGTAACGGCAATGTCGTTTTTGTAATCTTTTACTTCATCCATAATAATTAAATCTTTTGCGGTGATTGTAAATCTTCAAACCAGATTTCCATCCCACAAGCCATAGCAACACATAATTCTGTATGACAACCTGCTGATTTGTTAAAGTTGTGCATAAACATGATAGCGTCGCAATCAAGCAATGCTTTCAAGTCAAGTTTCATGTATTCGTTAGTTGTAAGCCCAGGTTGGAAATTGTCTCCAAGTGGATTGAAAACGTCGTAGCCACGTCCGCGTAGTTTCACTTCCATAGCCAATGCAGTTTCCTTTCTTTCGTCCAAGTCATAACCGCTAATCGGCAAACTAATGTAAATTCGTTTTTTGCTCATTTTTATCTTCTTTTTCTTTTTTGTTCTTGATGATTGTAACGTCACGGCACGTAACATTGTTCGTAATAAAACTATTACCTCTATACTCGTTCTTTACCGATGTAAGACGTCCAAAAACGGATGCACGTTGTCCGCGCCGTGCCTTAACTTTTTGTAGATAGGCAACTTGTTTCTTATCGAAAACGAAGATGCGAATGTACGTTTGTGAGTGTGTCCTTTCGGTTGAATCGGCAAACTCTTTCATGTACGAATTGATGCAAAGCGAAAAAGTAGCGTATTCTTTCCCGTCTTGCGTCTTGCCGTACTTGTAATCGTCGCCGATAACGCCCTCTAACATTACTATATTCTTATCCATGATTTTTGAATTTATTGCAAAGGTACAACAAACATTTGTAATATACCAAAATATTAACACTTTTAACTTTTTGCCATTTCTTTTGCTAAATATTGTTTAATGTCATCTTTGTCATCTTCTAAATGTTTAAGCATAGTGTATTCGTGTGCGTCAATCTTTACGATTTCAAAACCCAAAGAGGAATACCAAGCCACAATCCAATCTTTTTCTTTATCGACATATAATTCAGCATACGATTTACCGTGTTTCCTTGCCACCGCCAAAGCGGATTTCATAAGTTCTCGGCCAATGCCTTGCTTGCGGTTCAATTCAAACACGGATAGGTCACAAATAAAAGCGGTAGATGGGTAGTCATCATCAAGTTTCACGCAGATAATTCCGATACCATTTTTGTGAACTATGTCAATAGACGTACCCCAATACCACGTGTTAGTGTGGCAAATATAGTTGTTGAATGTGGTGGTCATAACTTATAGCAAAGATAGTTGAACATGCCAAAAATCAACAAGAACGATGCTTTATCAATATCTCCGTACCGATAATGCACGATGGCATCAACGGCAAAAATAACGGCACTAAGAACTGCCACTATCTTAGCTATTTTTTTCTACGCTAATGACTGGCAAGTAAAAACGAAACTTTTTCTTCATAACTCAATATTTTTTAATGGGTTTAAGTTTTTCGATACCAAGTTTCACACGTCGCACCGCGTCGCCGAATTTCTCGTAGTAGGCGAATATCCAAAGTTCATCCTCATTCTTTCCGTTGAATTGAGAATAAACCTCCCAATATTCATCCTCGCTTTCTTGATGACTTTTATAAATTCCTATCGTAGCGTAATGCGTCCATGTTTCGCCTTTTTGCGTCACCTCGGATAGTTTGTTTATTTCTATCGTGTCGGCAAATCCTCTTTCGTCAAAGATAATGCAAGCACCCCATTTGTTGTTTTCGGGGAAGTTCTTTTGCAATACGGCATCCAATTTTCTTATTGCAAGGATTGGATAGCATCTTTTCTTTTTGCTCGTGATGATAGTAAATCATAACTTTATTCTTTATATGGGTTATTTTTCTCTGTTATATCAATTGCAAGTCCTTTTTCAATAATACCTCTATAATCGAAATGGTTTTTATTAAGATAATCTTGAACTTCAAATATGACATTTAACCATATAGTTGGGTCTGTATCAATGTAATCGAGCCATAATTCAAGTCCGTTTATTTTTTTAATTATACAAGCATTGTCTGGGTCACCTATAATTTCTTGTATTTCTTTTGCTTGTTCCTCAGTCATACTTGAAAGAGGAAATAAGTATGGTTTGATACGTTCGATAGATAAACTATATTGACCAATATCTACATATCCACCAAGATGTTCATCAAGTGTAACACCATCTATTTCATCCCAAGTTTCACATTCTTCTTGAACGTCATAATAGGATGCTTTAATTCCATACGGCAATCTTGCACAAATGTCTTTAAGTAACAGTTCTTTATCTTCTTGTGTCATAATCAATCCTCCCAATATTTATAGTATTCTGGAGCGTCATCTGTTGTGCCTAAAAGGTGTTTTGTATCTTCGTTGTAAGGTATGCAGCATTTGTAAGAGCAACTAATGCAACGGTATGGATAATTAAGATAATCATTCACGTCTGAAAATAAATCGCATTTCCATTGACGATTTGCGGAATATTTTACAAGTACCTTATCAAACGGCTTCAACGTCTTCGGGTCAAATTTATTGGGAACCAATTCATATTGGTCTTGGTATTTCATGTAAATCATCCAAGTAAAACCAGCAATGCCATAAGAATCATCATAAACTTTACTTATCTCATACACATCGTCTTTATTGGTTTCTTTATGCCTTATCCTATCTCCAACCTTAAATCTTGGTTCAATTTTATCAGTAGACTTTTGTTCATTCTTTGCACATTCATTGGTTTGTTCACCTTTCTTTTCAATCCAATAAGCTTCACACATCTTGCTATGGATAAGATTAAGTTGCTCATATAGTTCTTTATCCTCTTGAACTTTCTTAACTGTTTCCATACAGCATTGTAATGCAAGAAGATCGTCAAAGGTAAATTTGGGAAAATGTACTTGTTTTTTCTGCTTACCTTGCTTTTCAAGCCAAGCAATATTGCCGCCAAGAATCTGTGTAATTTTTTTGCAAGCCTCGTTAAATCGCATTGCATTTAATGGAAATTTCCATGCCAATTCTTTTAAATACTTCATAATACTGTTCTTTTATTAAATTATAACACCATTGAACTCTATTTCGTGGTTTGCGAAATAAGGTTGTCGGTATTCAACACCACTACAGTCATTTATACAATCCAATCTAAAATACGAGCCGTAAAGAATAGGAAAGTCGTCTGAATAATCGTACAAAACACGTTCTGCGTGGCTAATATGCCTTGTCCTATAGGCAATTTCGCTAAACAATTGCTTGTAAGATGGTATAACATCTGCGCACAACAGAAAGAAGTCTTGCTTGACTTTTATAACCACATCAGAATCATGTCTGATTGCAACATTGATTGAAATTTCGTCATTAGGTCTAAGTCTTGACATAATGTTGTTCACGTTGTCTATTACGCTTTCGTAATATTCGCAGTCGTATTTACTGTCAAACCTTGTACCATCAACTGCTTTGTAAATTGTTATTTCTTCCATAATCTTATCTATTTATTCGTCCATTAAATCATTAATGCCAGTGGGGGAAAGGAAACAATATCGTGATTCCATAATTTCCCCTTACCCACAAGTAAACTTAATTACTTGATGGGATTGGGGAGTTGTTTCGAGTTATGCCATATTTTTCAGAGGTTTCCTAACTCGGCTCGTTAGCATTGTGGCAAATGCAACTTGCTTTCAGAATATTCGGGTACGTTGCCACCCCTGCGCAGGACTTCTTATTCCACCTATCCTCCCTCTTGTGCGCTTTCCCCTCACGGACTGATTACCGTGATGCCTCGGAGGGTTTGTTTATTTTAGTTCGTGTTATAGATACCGAGCGTACTTTTCAACCGACAGCGAATCATCACGAACACCACAATTAACTCTGTGGTCAAAGCCCTTGCCTTACAATACCGTCAGTCTAAGACTGGTTTCTTGCTATTGGCTTGGATTGAAAATTATAAAAGCCAACATTATAAAATGAACTATCCCTATCAAGTGATGGTGGCACTCAATAGGGAAACGTCCTTTATAGTGTTGGCTATAAGCCTTTTCTATCTTAGTATGTTCGCTACAACAAGTCCACCATCCTTGTTTTCACGATGCAAATATAGATATAATTTTTCGTATTACCAAACATTTGGCGCAATCTTAATACATTTTAACTTATTGTTTTGTAGTTACGTATCTCCATTCAAACCCTTTATGTCTTTTGTGTCTATAACGATGGTTACAACAATGCGCTATATTTCTACCACAAAACTAAGTATGTTTTGATTTAACGTTGTTTTTAAGCCCATAGAAAGCGTCTCTTTGCTTTGGTGGGTAATTATCCCACAACAAGAAAGAAATGTCGTTAAAAGCGTTTTAAAGCGTTTTTGATGAAATTTTACGAACCTCAGTGTATGTCATTTCAAATTCGTAACCACGACGCTTCAGTTCTTGCATAAGTTCACGTGGCGTAAAGTCTTCTAATCTTAAAGCACGAGCGTTTACGGCATCAACCGCTTGTTGCTTTAGTTGTTGTCTTTTTTCTGCAGCAATCCTTCTATTCATAGAATTACATTCTTTACATACACTTATATATCCAAATGCGTTTTTGGAAAAGTTGTTAAGTGGTAACTCTTTTCCACAACATTTACAAAATTTTGTCTCCATAATAAATTTTGTTTTAATTTAATACTATTTTGCTAATACATATTCACACACACGTTTGCCTGTTGGTGTGGTGATTTTACAGGCATTGATTTTCATACCACGCTCGCGTAGGTCGTGAATACGTGATGCAAGGCGCATGCAGCCAAATCGCTTTAACGCATCTAAACTTGTAATACTAAAACCACATTCAAGCCAAGCCGCAATCATGTCACATTGGCTTTTTGCACTTTGTGCATTGTCATTTTGATTTACCATAAATTATTTCTCCATTTTCAATAACTTGTGCCTTCGTGTTTTTTCGTTTATCTTTTTGTTATATTCCAAAGATTTCCTCACATTTTGAATGTTACCGCAAAGACGCACACGTAACTTTTCCGATGATAAATCCGAAAAATCCCAACGCGCAAACAATGTGCCGCTTCCGTCAAGTTCCTTATGTGTCCTCATTAAATCAAGGATTTGCCTGTGATAATCACCGCGTGTTGTCACTTTACTCCAATCCCAATCTCTTGCGTCATCATATTTGCAAGCATCAGGAAAAACGTTCTTTATTATTTTCAAAAATACCTTTACATCTTTACTTTCAAGGTATCTTTCGTTTTTCATCTTTCCTTTTATCATGTATTCTTTATCTATCTGCTCTTTCGTTTTGTTGTTAAATGATTCTATCCACTTTTCCGATGCACCTCCAGTTTTTTCACCGCGAGACTTTTTTGCTGCAAGTGCTTGTTTAGTACGAATACTCGTAATCAATGCCTCACGCTCTGCCAATGCCCAAAACAATGTCAAGGTAAAGCGGTCACTATGGGGCAAATCACAAAATTCAATATTACCTTCTCCCATTTCGTCAAGTATGCTTAATGCCTCTTGACAATTACGAAAGCGGTCTGACTTCGCAATAACAAGTATTGCCCCAGTTTCTTTTGCGTATTTCATCGCCTTTCGTAATTCCTTGCATCCGCTTAATTCTTTACCTGTGTAACATTCGGAATAGTCTGCAATCAATTCTCCACCATCACGTTCAACAAAGTAACGGATAATCTCCTTTTGAGCCTCCAAACCCAAACCAGATTGTGATTGGCGAAATGTACTAACACGTCTCCAACTTATAAACCTTTTACCCATAATTTTTATTTTATGTATTTCCAAATAAATCCTTTTGTTTTCTTTCTATTACCATTACAACATTGACTTAAAGAGGATTTGTTTACGCCAAGTGTATCACAAATATCCTTACCACTATTCCAAATATTCAAGAGATTACCATTCAAATCATATTGACCAATCTTTTTTGAATTTGGATGAGCATTTAGGATACGTTCTTTTATCTTATTAACATATTCGTCATATAACCAAATAAATCCGCCAGCTTGTTTATATTTACCCTTACAACATTTTGCTATACAGTGCATTTGAACACCAGTTTCTTTCATGGCCGCAACAGATGATGGATAACGTTTAATAAAAATTCCGCTCCAAGTAAATTGATTTACAGGACGCTCTGCAGAATAAGAATTATTAGCTATTTTTGTTGCTTTTGTTTTATTTACAAGTTCTTTAACATCATATCTTTCGTAACGTGTTTTTATCGCACGTTTCATAGCGGATTTGTTATTGTAGTTTATATTGTATTTGTTAGTACACCATTCGAGATTCCATACACAATTATTTATTTTATTCTCGTCTTTATGATTTACTTGTGGTAAGTTTTGAGGATTAGGTATAAAAGTTTCTGCAACCAATCTATGAACGTTTATCTTTTTACTATTTTTGTTTTTGTAAATTTGAACAAAAAGATAATGTTTACGTCCGTCATAGTGTGGTTTGATAATTCTACCTTTGTGCCATTTGTCGTGTCCTAAACTACGAACCCTTCCAAAGTTACTTACCTGATAAAGACTTTCGTAGCCTTTAATGTCTTTCCATATTTCTTCCATAAGTATAAAACAAAAGGTAACTTTCAAAATGCGGTCTCCTACCTCCGCAGATTTACTCGTTACCATTGTTAAGTTTGTTGATGCTTAGTAGGAGTTAAGCGTCATATACGTATTCAAAGATATAAAGATTATTTGGATTGGCCAACGAAATTGGCACTTTTAACTTTTATTTCATGTAGTTTGGTTCGTAGTCGTACTTGCTACCCCATTGACCAGTTAGAACATCTCTGTCTTTTGGAGCAATAGCACTGTATGTTGTGTCGTTACCATCCCAATAATGACAGCCTTTGTTATACTTGCCAAGTTGTATTCTCTTTCGCACATTTTCTATATTATTCTTGTTCATATAGTCTATATGCAACACGTGTTGACATACATAAAGACACAAACAATAGATAGGAGAAAACTTTGCGTCGTATTCTGTAACACCACCTTCGTACCCATTTGGAGAAATCTTGTTAATCTTAATTGTATTCATAATCAATCGTTGTAATCTTTGTCTTCCCAAATGATAAACTTTTCTTCATATACCTCAGATGGCTTATACATAAAGTCATAAGACCAGAAAGTGTCGTGCCAGTTAGTATAACTATCCATACCGTTGTCTCCATGACTGTTCTCAATAACAAAACCAAGACCTTTGATAAAGTTAATAAGGTACTTGCAATCTACGTCTGAGCCACATTCTAAAGATGATGTGCAATACGACATACTGAAACCTTTGCCGTAGCCTATGACATGACCACCAAGATTGCGGATTGTTATTGTTTCTTCGTTTGTAGTGTCCCCACAATCTGTATCAATCTCGTCAAATGGTTCTTGGTAACCTTCTGATTTAAGAACGGCATTAACAATACGTTTAACTTGTTCTGGGATATGATTTTCATTTTCCCATTTATCGAACGCTTCATAATCGAATTTCATAATTTTGTCCTCCTATCCGTTATAATAGTCTTTAATGATGTTTTCTTTGTAACGTGCCGAAATGCAGCATAAGTCCGCATTACGATAACGTTTTCCATTGGGTAGGTACACTGGGTAAAGTGTTGTGCCGTACTTACCCATAGCGCACGTAAACGCACGGCCATGTACTTGCGTTTCGTCATTATTACACTTGCGCATATCACTGCTAAAGTAAAGATTATACGGCGTAACTTTGTTGCCGTCATCATCTACGTAATAAAGCCCTACGACTTCCTTATCGGGATAGTTGTGATAAACCTCATAAGCAGTTTGAGGTACATAGTCATTTGCTTCCATAATTCAGTAACTTTTAATATTTATAATCTTGTGGCGGTAGCCGTTTCCTCTACGGCTACAAAGGTTTATTTATACCGCCTATCCACGTTTAATTATAGGAGAAAAATGATATGTCGTCTCCTTTCATTGCTTTCGATTATTACTGATTCATCTTAAAGAGATTACCAGTTAAAATCATTCCTAAAATACCTAAAACTAAAATCAATTCCATAACTCTAACTCTTAAATTCTTTTGTTTGTTACTAAAGTTCTACATTCATTCTAACCTCACCGCGTCCAAGTACCAAGCCGTTAGACCACAGTCTTTGTGTGCCGTCCGTCTTGTTAATTACCAACATGAAATGCACCTCGCCAAGTTCCACTCCATTCTCGCCACCTTTCCAATAGTCAAAACGATAATTCAAATGGAAGCGTAGGTCATAGCGTTTCATCGTGTCATTTTCCGCGCCTTCATCCTCATAGATAAGAGTACTGCCGTCAACCTTGATGCCGCGATACATTGCAGGCACTGTGTTAAACGTGGTCGATTCCATGCACACCAATTCATTGCCGTTGTAGATAAGATTTCCGAAGACCTTAACATCAACATTTACTCCGATGTGTGCTAACATGTCTTTAAATGCCAATTCCATCAACTTGACGTTCTCGGCCGTGATTTCATTAAACTTAGTCATCGTTTAGTCCTCCAAGTTGTAAAGATATATATAATCAAATCCATGCTCAATCACACTCGTAAGCGTCAATAACCTTGTGACCTACATAGTGCGAGAAGTTGTTGGCATATTCGTAAGGGTTCTTATTAATAATTTCACGGACATTGGCCATTGCCTGTTCCTCGTTCTCTGCATCGACATAGATATTCTTAGCCATCGTAATGTCAACTGATACGCAATAATTCTTTTTCATAATCTTACTTTGTTATATTCAAACACAACCCTAAATAAAAGTTAGAGTATACTTTTAATAATTTATATATAATAATTATTATATCGTGCGTGTGTGTGCGTCTATATATTGCATCGCTTCATCTTCTGTGTCGCACAAAATCTCAGTAAATGCGTCTATTATTACTTTGTATTGACCAAAGTGATGCAATATAGAAAATCCTTTGTATTCCATATAATAATATTTTACAAACAATTAAAGTGTGCCAAAATTCTCAAATTAGAAACCCAAAACATCTTCCACCATTTAGGACAAACCACGCCCCACATGTAAAGCATCAAGCACCATGCAAGGCCGCACAACGTCAAAAGTACTGACCCACTAAGCACAAACACGATGGCCACCAATAAAGCCAACGAGCAAACCAAATAATTAAATGTACGTTTCATTGTTCTACTTATAAAATTTATTAAACTTGTTGTATATCTTTTTAGAAAGGCGCAAGGCCGTAGCATAATCGCCACTTGCCTCCGCCGTCATCATTGCGTCATAAATCGCATGTATCTCGTCATTTGTCATTGTAATTTGTCTTTTTAGATTTACGTTTCATTTCGCGCACCCATTTACGTGCCTCTGCCTTGATTTCGTCCATGTCGGCGCACGTGTTGAATATACCGCCATAAGCAACATCTCGCTGTGGCTCGTTTCTTTCCTTGTGGAACATCATACGAACATCCCACTCTTTATGGTCAAAGCAATACAATTCAATCGGCGTTACATCTTTTTCGCGTTCTGGGTAACAATGCAAAATCCAGTCGCAATCAATGGCCGCATCAAAGTGAAGACCACAAACTTTAAATCTAAGATTTACTACTCGATTATTGTTCATAACAAGTCCTCCGATATTTTATTATAGTTCTAATTCGCCCCACCATCCTTCAATATCCGAACACGAATTTTCTGCAAGTTTCGACATACACACAAAAAAGAAATGCCCGACAATATCCGCACATTCCTCGTTTTCGATTTGATACAACACGCTCTGAAAAAACTTTAACATTCGAGGACGTAGCCATTTAACGCCAACTTTCACACCGTCAACCTCCAACATGTTATTATATATCCGCATACCCTTTGCCTTATATTCGTCAAAGGTTTCTTGGTACGCGCAGTTGTCATACGTGTTATGGTCTCCGTACTGCTCATTAACGCTATCCACGTTCAACTCGTAACATTCCTCGAAACTCCTTTTAACGTTGTCGATAAAATACTGGTGTTTGTCACGCTTGCTTTCTTCAATTCCGCACATAATACCTGCGGCCTTGATAAATTTCTTTTTGTCTAAAATAAAACTCGACATACCTATAAATTTTTAAGTTGTTGATATTACGTCATTATTCTTGCACTCCATGATGTATGTTTTGTGACACACACCAATCATAAAGAAGATAAATGTTTGTGCATTTAAATTTGCGCACGAAACGCTTCACAATGTTCATGTCAATCGCCACGTACCCGAACTCGCTATTAAAGTCGGATAGCATCTTTTCGTAATCGTATTTTTTAGCCATAATAATAAATCTTTTTTGTTCTACCTTGTAAAGTGGCCACCAACGCAAATTGATAACGTCAGCGGCCACGAAAAACACGTTTTAATAATATTTATAGGTAGCATTTAATAAACGAGTCAATTTCGCTCAATTCCTTATAGTCCTCATCCGTCATTCCAATCGGGCGTTCAATCAATGAATCAAGCAACGAGCCAAGCATGTCACAAGTAACATCGCCAATCCAATCGCCAACACGATTTCCTCGCACGTCATAAAGGGCTACTTCGTAAACGTCAGCCCCTCGTTCAATGCCACAACGACTCTACCCGTGTGAATCAATCCGCTGACGTCAAGAATCAAGCAAGGCATTTCTATGCCGTCACGTCCTCGCACATACCCTGCACCATGTCCGCGAACACCCCATGACATTAAAACATTTGCGTCTGTCGTGTCCGTCAATTGCTCTATAATAATATTTGCAACACGCACGGCCTCAATTTTCTTTTCTAAAATAGTCATAACTTTTGTCTACTATTTTCGTTAAACGTTAACATCATTTTATTTGTCTTTGCGGGTGCAAAGGACTCGCTCCTTTGTGTCGTGTCTTAAAACACGTCTGCACCCTAAAAATAAAGAGGCCGCCGTTACTTTGTAGCCCCTGTTATCATCTTAGTTATTTCAACCGTACTCATATTTACAATATCGCCGAATGTCAGAACTTTGTCAAACTTCATGCCATTGCGTTTAAAAAATTCTGCCTGTTCTTTTGATTCGGGTACATATCCATAGCTACCTGCGTAGCAATCAGGAACGTTCTCGGTAACTTCCTCCCAGCGAAAGCACTGGCGGCGAAGGAATGAAGAATGAGCCATCGGGTACGACATTCTTAGCGTATCAATTTTTCTGCTCGCGTCCTTTACTTTCAGCGACAGACCGATAGTGTGAGACTGTTTTTTAGTACAGAATAACGTGTAAAGATTTACACGTACACCACTTGCCTCGATATTCAATATAGCAGAAACAACCTTTGCAGACGCTTTTATTATGTCGTTTTTATCAACATCTGCCAGAACCGTCATGCTGTATCCGATGTTCAGTACCTTCTTTTTAGTCTTAATCGTTCGTTGAGCTATCATACTATTTGGTGCTCCGCTGATGTATGCTGGTACGTTTGGTATTGCACCGACTACTGACGAATAGGACTGCCTTCTTTGAACCTGCTTTTGTACATTGATACGGGCCTGAGAAACGCCAGCATCCTCGATTTTCTTTTGTAGGTCGCTGTCTCCACGCATCATTTTTTGTTCAGCTTCTTCGTATGATGTTGTGCCTGTAAATCGTTCACCATTCGTTCTGCTGTGCTCACTAAATGCGGGCTGTGTCTTGCCATTGTTTAAATAATCATTGAACGTCTTCAGCGATTCGTAACGTTTAAATATTTCTTTTGTTTTCATGTTTCTTTTGTTTTACGGTTACTTATGTAGGACAGCCCGCAACGTGCGCGAGCCGTCCATCATGTATGTAATTAGATGAGCTTTTTCAATGCTTTTGCCCAGATGTTTGCCTTATCATTCAGTCGCTCGTATATCTCACGGCGAGCGTCAACGTCAAGAGCTTTAAATATCGATTCGTCACAGCATGCAACGAGGTCGTTTTCATTTTCTACTTCGTCAATCATGGCGGATGTGGCGCGATAGCTGACAACGTGCTTAATACCTGTCTGCTTTACAGCCTGTCGAACGTCCTCGACAAAAGAAACGTTTTTCTCGTTGCCGTGTGCTATACGTAACTCAACCTCATGGCTGTAGTCTATTTCAAAAAAGAATGCGAAACGGTCTCGGCTGCTTGCATCTATCTCCTGGCCAGTTACATATTCCTCGTCTGCACCAGTCATTAATGTATTACCAGCTGCCATGAATCTGAAATTCGGGTGAGCTTCAACGCGTCCCACAATAGGGAAGTCGTACCACCCATTTGCCAGCGCCGAATTTAGGACGATTGCAGCCTCGGCGTTCGAGCGGTCGTATTCGTCTTGAAAATACAGACCGCCGAAGGCGAACGCTTTATAAAATGGCGTGTCTTGAAATTTGCCGCCTGCATCGCCATAGCCGCGAACGTCATGCGCAAATTGAATGGTAGTTTGCCCGTAAAAATCAAGACCAAGAGCCTCGGCAACCTGCTCGGCCGTGTGACTCTTCCCACTACCTGCAGGGCCGTACAAATAGACATTATTACCGCGGCTCACCTTTGCAACGATGCGCTGGAATTTAGCACAATATACTTCGTTTTTCTTTCCTTTGTTTTTCTTTGCGGCCTCAATAACTTTTGCCGCCTTCTTTGCGTCCTTTGCGACGAGTTTAGATAACTCATCAGCGACTATCTCGCGCACTTTTGCAATGTCAACAGCACCGCCACGAAGATTTTTCAGGGCCGCAATAAGAGCCTGTTCGTTCGTCGTATCATCCACAGTCTGTCCCGTTGTTTCTGGCTTCGGCTCGTCCTCGGTTACTACCTCAACAGCCTCTGGCTGTTCGTCCTTTGTTGTTTCGTCCTGTGACTCAGCCTTTTGCTTGTCGGTCTTTGCCTTTGGCTGGCGTTGTTTGCGCTCACCTTTACTCTTCACAATCTCCCAGCCGTCATTAAGCGTCAAGACTGTATCCTCGCCTATCTTTTCGTCTGTGGCTGTAAGTGGATATTTTGCGAGGTACTTTGCCGTTGGTGTGCCGTTGCAATAGATGCAGCCTGAGGCCTTGTCAATACCAGTCTGCCATACCTGCATCATTTCGCCGTTCTCAATGTTTTTAATCTTAATCACAATAAAATCTCCTATAAATTAAATGTTAAACGTGTAAAATAAATAAATAGTACCTTTTGAAAATTACGAATTTTCCCGTTTTCTATATAACTAAAAAGGTATATAAAAGGCGTGTTTCACGTGAAACGCCCTGCCCGTTTTTTGCGTCTGTTTTGCTATCTTTGTGGCGCCTCGTTGTCCAGTCGGCTATTATAAAGTACAAATGAGTGCAAATGAGATGTGCATTGTGTTTCACGTGAAACTTCATCTTTTTTTTTGCTTAATACGTAATTAGATGCTCTTTTTGCTACTCATTTATTTCTGATTTTCGCTTCCCTCGCTCGTATCGTCGCGCTTCCGCTAAAACCTCAAAACTTTTCGCCGTTTTGTAACTTTCGCTTGTGGCAGGCATCGCCACCATTTTATTTATAGTCGGCTATTCACCGACTTCCACCCGTACGTCTGTCACCCGTGCAAATGTTGTGTCATGCTATCCACACCTTACGACTATACCCGTATCAATATATATAAAGGCATTCATGTCCTTTCGCCTTATCGTCTGGTACTTCAATATGTCAAAGAGCGCTGTGTTTTACTTAACACATTGCAAAGATACGGCGTATAATTGAAATAAAAAAATGTTTTTAATATAATGAAATACTTTTAACGTTGTGTGCGAACACAATAACAAAATAAATGTTTATTAACATGACGATTAAATGTTTGTTTATAATTGAAAGCCAAAAACGAAACACTTTTTTACATGTGTACGCACACAATACAAAAACATTGTAATTCCTAAATACTTTTTAACTTAATCATTTTAACATGGACTTTTTTATATTATTTTTTATTTTTTTCTAAATTATCTTTGGCAACTGCCATTAATAGTTTTATTCTATTTGTTTGGTTTGCTTCACTTGCACCTGGGTCATAGTCTATTGGAGAAATATTAGCGTAAGGGTATTTTTCTCGTATTGTTTTTATTACACCTTTTCCTACAACGTGGTTAGGCAAGCATGCGAAAGGTTGTACACATACTATGTTAGAAATTCCGTGTTCTATGTATTCTACCATTTCTGCTGTTAAGAACCAACCTTCACCAGTCTGATTTCCGATTGAAAGAATATCTTTTACATTATCTTCTAACTCCCAAATATCGCAAGGTTGTAAATATGCTTTTTTAGAATTTGCTAAGGCGATTCTTTCATCTTTTTCAAGAATGTCTATTAATTTTATTGCAAGTTTAAATATTTTTGCTTTATATTTGTCTGTTTTTATGAGTGTGTTAAAAGTTATTTTATGTGTTGCCATAAATTTTACGAATCCCATGAAGTCTGGAAGTATAACTTCTGCACCTTCTTGTTCTAGTTTTTCTGCTATAAAATTATTGCCAAATGGATGATATTTTATTAAAACTTCACCGACTATTCCAACTTTTGGTTTCTTTATAGAAGTATCTAATTCAATTTTCTCGAAGTCGTTAACCATATCATAAATGCTTTTCTTAAATTCTGATAAAGATGAATGTACAACTAATTCTTTACATTTTTGCATCCATTCATCATATAGTTTTTGCGTTTCACCTTTGTTTATTTCATAGGCTCTATTCTTAGTAAGCATTTTCTGAAGTAGATCTCCATAAACAACAACTTTTAGAAGTTTTTCTACCATATCTGGAGTTATTTTAAATCCTGGCATCTTTTCCATTCCAACAACATTAAATGAGATAACAGGAATGTTTGCAAATCCAGCATCTTTTAAGGCTTTACGTATGAATCCTATGTAGTTTGTAGCTCTACATCCACCACCAGTCTGAGACATTATTAAAGCAGTTTTGTTTAAATCATATTTTCCCGATTCAAGAGCTTCAATCATCTGTCCAGTAACTAAAATTGATGGATAGCAAGCATCATTATTTACATACTTTAATCCAGTTTCTACTGTATGCTGTGTACAATTACGTAATAACTCAAGGTTGTATCCGCAAGATCTTACGGCTGTCTCGATTAGCTCGAAATGTATTGGAGCCATTTGAGGGCATAGTATTGTATAATCTTTCATATCTTTAGTAAACATAACTTTTTTTACGGTATAATCAGCATCACAGTTTGTGCATACATTATCTTTTTCACGTTTGTTCATACTTGCAAGAAGCGAACGAATACGAATTCTAACTGCACCTAAGTTATTTACTTCATCAATTTTTATTAATGTGTACATTTTATTGTAACTTGATAGTATTTCTTCAACTTGATCTGTTGTTACAGCATCTACGCCACAACCAAATGAGTTTAATTGAACAAGTTCTAAATTATCATGCTTTCCGACAAAATCGGCTGCTGCATATAGTCTTGCGTGGTATACCCATTGATTTACAACTCTTAATGGAGCCTTAGGTTCTGTTTGATTTGCAATACTGTCTCCGGTAATAACTCCAAGGCCCAGGCTTGTAATTAATGTATCGATACCATGATTGATTTCTGGGTCTACATGATATGGACGCCCGGCAAGAACGATACCTTTTAAATGATTTTTCTCTAAATATTCTACGGCCTTAACGCCTTCAGCATGTATATCTGCTCTACAATGTTGATATTCTTCTTCAGCAATTTTTGCAGCATTTAATAATTCTTTCTTAGTGAAATTGTACTTTTTAAATTCCGGTAAGCCTAGAATTGTTTCTGCTAAAGTCTTTGCGTCAAAAGGCAAGAATGGATTTAAAAAAGTAACATCTTTGTCTTTTAATTCTTCAACATTGTTTTTCAAAACTTCTGAATATGAAATTACAATAGGGCAGTTATAATGATTATCTGCTGATTTATATTCTTTTCTAGAATATGGTACACATGGATAGAAAATAGTTTTTATTCCTTGTTTTACTAAACTAATTATATGACCATGTGATAATTTGGCTGGGTAACAAACAGATTCAGAAGGCATTGATTCCATACCTTTTTCGTATGTTTTTCTGTTATTTTTTTCAGAGATTATAACTCTAAATCCAAGGTTAGTTAAAAATGTGAACCAAAAAGGATAATCTTCATACATGTTTAAAACTCTTGGAATTCCTATAACGCCACGAGGTGCATCTTTTTCCTCAAGAGGAGTGTAGTCAAAAATTCTCTTATATTTATATTTTACTAGGTTTGGCAATTCTTTATTTTCAGAGACAATTCCGGCGCCTTTTTCGCATCTATTACCAGAAATATGCTTTGTACCATTATTGAATTTATTTATTGTAAGTAAACAGTGGTTTTCACAACCATTACAACGCACATGTGATGCTTCAACTTTTAAGTTATTTATAGCATCTAAGTCAGAAATTGTAGATATATATTCCATATCTTTATTTGCTTCGTATTGTTCTTGAGCTAAAAGTGCAACACCATAAGCACCCATAAGCCCAGCAATGTCTGGTCTTACAACATTTTTTCCAACTAATAATTCAAATGCACGTAAAACAGCATCATTATAAAATGTTCCACCTTGTACTACGATATGAGAGCCTAAAACTTTCATATCCCTAATCTTCATAACTTTTTGAATGGCATTTTTTATTACAGAATAAGAAAGCCCTGCAGAAATATCTCCTACACTATAACCCTCTTTTTGAGCCTGCTTAATTTTAGAGTTCATGAATACAGTACATCTTGAACCTAAATCGACGGGATTTCTTGCGGAAATAGCTGAGTTTACAAACTCGTTAATTGTTAGTCCTAGACTCTTCGCAAATGTTTCTATAAATGAACCACAGCCAGAAGAACAAGCTTCATTCAACATTATGTTATCTATAGAGTTATTTTTCAGCTTAATATATTTCATGTCTTGACCACCAATGTCTACTATACTAGTAACATTAGGCATAAATTTCTTAGCGGCTGTGTAATGTGCGATTGTTTCAATTTCGTTTAAATCAACGTTTAATGCTGTTTTAATAAGCGATTCTCCATAACCTGTAACACCGCTGTATCTAATAGTTACTCCTTCAGGAAGTACTTTATATAATTCTTTAAGCATGTTTGTTACACTTTTTAAAGGATTTCCTTCATTTCCAGCATATAGAGAGTACAACAAAGTACCTTCTGTATCAGTTACAACAAGCTTTGTGGTTGTTGAACCTGCATCAATACCAATAAAACAATCTCCTTTATAGGTTGCCAAATCTCCTTTTTTTACAACATCTTTGCTGTGACGTGCTTTAAACTCTTCGTATTCTGAATCAGTTACGAATAAAGGCTTTAAAGGATTTGTTGTAGAGTCGTGAGAGCTTCTTAGAACTTGAATTTTTGCCATTAATTTCTGAGTGGAAATTGGAGTCATTTCCAAAGAATCCAATGCTGCACCTTTCGCAACTAATAAATGTGCTTCATCTGGAATTATTACTTGTTCATCAGTCAAATGAAGTGTTTCTATGAATCTATTTCTTAACTCTGAAAGATAGTTAAGAGGTCCTCCTAAAAATGCTACATTTCCGCGTATTGGTCTTCCGCATGCAAGTCCGCTAATAGTTTGATTAACAACGGCTTGGAATATAGAAGCTGCAATATCTTCTCTTGCCGCACCTTCATTTATAAGAGGTTGTACATCAGTTTTTGCGAATACTCCACAACGTGATGCTATTGGGTAGATAATTGAGTGCTTTTTGGCAAGTTCATTTAAGCCAGAAGAGTCAGTGTTTAACAATGATGCCATCTGGTCAATAAATGCACCAGTACCACCAGCGCAAGTTCCATTCATACGCTGTTCAATAGACTTTCCAAAATATATAATCTTAGCATCTTCGCCGCCAAGTTCAATTACAACATCAGTTTTGGGAATGTATTTTTCTACGGCTCTTTTGCAAGCAACAACTTCTTGAATAAAAGGTACATTCAAAAATGTTGCTGCAGACATAGCACCAGAACCAGTAAGAGCAATAGTAAATTCAGCATCAGGGTAACGATGGGCTAAATCATCTAAAACTGCACATACTGTATTTTTTGTATCTGAATTATGACGTTGGTAGCTTGTATAAATTGTGTTAAGATTATTATCCATAACGGCAATCTTTACTGTAGTAGATCCAACATCAAGTCCTACATGCAATAAATTGTTCATATTAAATCTCCTTATGTTTTAAATAAAAACTACCCTAATTTTATACGGAAAAGAGGATTTTGTCAAATGAAACTGACTAACTGTCAGAAAATACAAAAAACCTACAAATAGCTTAGTTGTAAGTTCTTTTGTCGAAAAATGTAGGATTGTGTATTTTATGTGAAAAATTATTTTTTTGGACAATTATAGGTTCTAATTAGAAAATTAAGAGAATAGACATGTTATCAAAGAAAAAATTAGAGGAGGATTACATAATGAAAACAAATTTTAAAAAAATAGTGATAGTATTGGTGATTATCGCAATAATTGCAGGCGTAATAACATATTTTATAAATAAAAATAAAAAACCTGAATATGTAGAATATGAACCACAAGAAGAAATATCAGATGAACAAGAGCGTAAAACAATGATTTCACTATATTTTGTAAATAAAACTACAAGAAATGTAGAACCTGAAGCCAGAATGTTAGACGTAAAAACACTAATAAAAGACCCATATACTGTTATAATAAACATGTTGATAGATGGACCAAAAAACGAAAACCATGACAATGTGATACCAGAAGGAACAACATTAATAGGAACAAGTTTAGAAGGAGATACTCTAAACATAAATTTTTCATCGGAATTTGTAGAAAATCATATTGGCGGAAAAGAAGAAGAACAAAAGACTATAGAATGCTTAGTAAATTCGCTTACAGAATTAACAGAAGTAAATTCCATAAAAATATTAATAAATGGAGAAGAGAATGCAAAATTTAAAGATGGAGAAGTAGACTTTTCTCAAAACTTTATAAGAAATGAATAAGTAAGAGACTTTATTTAAAAAAATCTATAAGTTTACATATTGTGTGTGCGTTTTGAGTACAACAAAGAAATTTTTCTACACAGAATAATGAGTTCAAAATATTATTTTGCAATTTACAACAATTATTATTGCAAGATTTACATAAACAACAATTGCAAGATGATTTGTTTTTTAAATTACACATAGATTTATTATAATTATTCATTTTTATCCTTTCCTATTTACATAATTTCATATTTAATATATAATATTAGCGTAAAAAAAATATGTGAATGACATAATGTGAAGTGGGTCAAAGTATTTAAAAGTGGAAAGTGGTAATTATGAATTTAAGAGAGAATGAGAGAATAGATGATTTACAATACAAGGGATTAAAGATTATTCAAGATAAGACTGCATTTTGCTTTGGAATAGATAGCGTGTTATTATCAGACTTTGCAAAAGAAATAAAAAATAATAGTAAAGTTGCGGATTTAGGAACAGGAAATGGTATTGTTGGTCTTTTATTATGTAAGAAAACAGGTTTAAGCCAGATTATCGGAGTGGAAATCCAAGAAAAAGTTGCTGAAATGGCAGAAAGAAGTATTAAGTTAAATAATTTGGAAGAGCAATTTAAAATTGTTAATGTTGACATAAATGATGTTTTTAAGGAAAATGTACTGCAAAGAAATACGTTTGATGCGGTTGTAATGAATCCACCTTATAAAGAGGTGGGAAAGGGAAAAACAAACGAAAATTCTAGTAAATTAATAGCAAGACACGAGGTAAAGGCTACACTTTCCGATTTTATAAAGGTTGCATCAGGGTTATTAAAAGATAAAGGAGAAGTATATATAGTACATAAACCGGAACGCATAGTAGACATAATACAAGAAATGAGAACAAATAAAATAGAACCAAAGAAAATGAGATTAGTTTATCCATACGAAAATGAGGCTCCATCGATTGTGCTAATAAAAGGAGTAAAAGGTGGAAAAAGATTTTTTAGTGTAGACAAACCATTAGTAATATATCAAAATAATGGAGAATATACACAAGATATAAAAGAAATTTATAATAAATAAAAAGGAAGATTTAATATGTTTGGAAAATTATATTTAATTGCGACACCGATTGGAAATTTAGGAGATATTACATATAGAGCAGTTGAAGTATTAAAAGAAGTAGACATAATTGCTGCGGAAGATACTAGACATTCATTGAAATTACTAAATTATTTAGAAATATCAAAACCGATGATTAGTTACCACAGACACAATGAAGATACTAAAACTGAAACATTAATAAATTTATTGAAAGATGGTAAAAATATTGGTTTAATAACTGATGCAGGAACTCCGGGAATATCTGATCCTGGTGAAGAAGTTGTAAAGCAAGCAATAAAAGAAAATATAGAAATAATACCAATTCCAGGTGCATGTGCCTTAATAAATGCATTAATCGCATCTGGACTAAATACAAAAGAATTCGCCTTTTATGGCTTTTTGCCACTAGACAAAAAGCTTAGAAATGAAAAAATGGAAGACATACAAAAACAAAATAAAACAATAATTTTTTATGAGGCTCCGCACAGATTAGAAAAAACTCTTGCAGAATTATTAGATAGATTTGGAAATATTGAAATTGTAATTGCAAAAGAACTTACCAAGATTCATGAGAATTTTATTAGAGGAAGAATAGAAGAAATTTTACCTGCTTTAAAAGATGTAAAGGGGGAATATATAATTTTATTTGAGATGCATAGCAAAACAGAAAAACAAATTGAAGTAGAAACATTAAATCAAATGACATTGGAAGAACAGTATAAATATTATGAAAACCAGGGTATGAATAAAAAAGATATAATAAAAAGAATTGCAAAAAATAATAAAGTACCAAAGGACGAAATATACAAAAAATTCATATAAAAAAAGACGGGGCTGATAAACCTCGTATTTTTTATTTCTTATTTCTTTAAATTATCAGAAATATTTGATATGTTTTGAGCACATTTTTCACAAACTAATTTTCCTTTGTATTCTACTACATTTTTAGTTCCTCCACAGAAAACGCAAGTCTCTTCATATTTTTTTAATACTATAGAAGAACCTTCTACATATATTTCTATAGGATCTTTCTCAGCGATTTTTAGCTTGTTACGTAGTTCTATAGGAATAACGATTCTTCCTAATTCATCTACACGTCTAACAATTCCAGTTGACTTCATGTCTATAATACCTCCTACAACAAAATTCGACATCAATCTACACTCATGATAACACATTCATTTGCAAAAAACAAGTAAAATTTGGAAATTTCATGAAAGAGTTTCAAAAATAAAGTGAGAATTGAAAAAATTTACTACAAAATATAGTAAATGTAATAAAAATTTACTCATGAATAAAAATGCTAATATAATGAATATTAAAGACTAGCTTGAATAAAATTAAAAAGATGGAGGTACATATGTTAAATAAAATATGGCCATTTTTTATAATTATCTCATTTATATTTGCATTACTAACTGGAAATATAAACAATTTTAATAATTCGATTTTTGATTCATGCACTCAAGCAGTAGACCTTATAATAAAATTATTTGGTACTATGTGTCTGTGGAATGGATTAATGAAAATTGTACAAAAATCTTCGTTAATTAATAAACTGAGTAATATGATTAGTCCACTAATGAGATTTTTATTTCCAAAAATGAATAAAGAAGATAAGGAATATAAAGAAATTACAATAAATATAATTGCAAATCTACTTGGAATAGGCAATGCTGCAACACCACTAGGTTTGCAAGCAATGAAAACTATGCAAGAAAAAAATCCTAATAAAGACACTATAACCGACTCAATGGCTATGTTTATTGTTTTAAATACAGCTTCTTTACAATTAATACCAACAACTGTTATTGCCGTAAGAGCATCGATGGGGTCAGTAAATGCTGCTCAAATAATTCTACCGGTATGGATTGTTACATTGGTGGCAGATACAGCTGGAATAATTACAAGTAAGCTATTGATGAAAAAGTTTTAAGAAAGTTGAGTTAAAATATGAAAATAGTTAATTATATATCCACGATTGCTGTTCCAATCGTAATAATTATAATAGTTATTTATGGAATTGCAGATAAGAAAAAAGTATATGATATTTTTGTTGAAGGTGCAACAGAAGGAATGAGCATAGTTATTAAAATTTTTCCTACATTATTAGGAATATTTTTAGCGGTAGGAGTACTTAGAAGTTCTGGATTATTAGAAATAATTACAAGAGCAGTATCTGTTTTTACAAATAGAGTCGGATTCCCGAGTGAAGTAATGCCTCTTGCGATGTTAAGACCGATATCTGGAAGTGCATCGCTTGCTGTTGCAACAGACATAATGAAAACATATGGTGTTGATAGCAAAATTGGTTTGATTACATCCACGATAATGGGCTCGACGGAGACCACATTTTACACAATAGCGATATACACTGGAAGCATCGGAGTAAAGAAGATAAGGTTCGTACTAGTTGCAGCATTAATCGCAGATTTTGTAGGAATGTTAACATCTGCAATAGTTTGGAACATTATACTCTAATAAAAAATATAATCTAAAATTAAGGAGAAATTTTGCAATTTTTAAAAATTAAACTGGAAGCTCGCCTTTTGAGGAGTCCGTTAGGAGCTCCGACCAAGAGCGACATGTTTATATTTTTATAAAATTACCAAATTTCTCTTTAAATATTATTTATGATATGTCTCATTATTTGAGATTTTGAATGACCTATAAATTTGTTCTAATAAAAATATTCGTATTAATTGATGTGGAAATGTCATTTTTGAAAAACATAGTTTTTCATTACAAGAATTTAGAACTTGCCTTGAAAGACCAAGACTTCCACCAATAATAAATGTAATTGAACTATTACTAATTGATAAGCATTCTATTTTTTGAGAAAGTGCAATAGAGTCAAGTTCTTTTCCTGTTAAATCTAAGGCAATTACATAAGAATCTTTTTTTATATGAGAAATTATATTTTGTCCTTCTTTTTCTTTTATTTCCTGTTCTATTTTTTCACTAGCCTTTTCTGGAATTTTCTCATCTTGAAGTTCAGTAATGGTTAAATTGCAAAACCTAGATAATCTTTTAGAATATTCCAAAATTGCATCTCTAAAAAAACTTTCCTTAATTTTTCCGACACAAATAACATTAATATGTAACATAAATTTTTATATAGTCAAGGTAAATCGACTAAATCCTTTCTTTTAAGCAATATCTATAAGTCCACTTGGACCATCTCTTTTAGCAATTCCAACTTTTATATCATTTTCATCATGATGATTGCTAATAATTTCTTCAACAACAGTTTTGTAAGCAAGTTCTGGAAAGTTATTTTCCTTGCTTAAATGCCCAAGCATTACAGAAATTAGACCGGTTTTCATAAGTTTAGAAACCAAATCACCGGAATTATAGTTAGATAAATGCCCATCTGGACCGGCAATTCTTTGCTTTAATTGATATGGATATTTTGAATATTTCAAAATATCTGGGTCATAATTAGATTCCAATAATACAAAAGAACTCTTTGATAATTTATCAAAAATCTCTGGTGTAACATGACCTAAATCTGTTGCAATGCTGATTTTATTTTTTTTATGTAATATGTTAAAACCACATGGGTCAGCGGCATCATGAGGAATGCTAAAAGGCTTAAATGTTAAATCTTTTATTTCAAATTCTTTATTAACACTAAACTTTTTTTGATTTTCTTCTAAAATTTTTGCTTGCTGTTCTGGCATAGCATTCCAAGTATTTTCGTTTGCATAAACCGGAATATTATATTTTTTAGAAAGAGTTCCTAAACTCTTAACATGGTCAATATGCTCATGAGTAACAAGTATTGCATCAATATCAGTCACTTCAATGCCAATAAGAGAAAGTGCAGAAACAATCTTCTTAGCACTTTCTCCAGCGTCAACTAATATTTTTGAATTTTCAGTTTCTACAAATAAACTATTACCAGTACTTCCACTAAATAAACTACAAAATTTAAACATATTAATTCCTATTCTTCATTAACTCTTGTAATATTTGCTCCGAGTTTTCTAAATTTTTCTTCTATACATTCATAGCCTCTATCAATATGGTCAAGGTTATATAAATCTGTTTCACCGTTTGCAATTATTCCAGCAATTATCAAGGCTGCGCCTGCTCTTAAATCTGATGCATAAACTGGCGCACCAGATAAGAAATCGACTCCTTCAAAAACAGCGCTTTTTCCTTGAGCCGTAATGTTTGCTCCCATTTTGTTTAATTCAGCTGTATATTGAAAACGAGATTCCCAAATGCTTTCATTAATAATACTTGTACCATCTGCAACAGATAACACAACACCCATTTGAGGTTGTAAATCAGTTGGAAAACCTGGATATGGTAATGTTTTTATCGTAGCCTTAGAAGGACGTGTATCACACCAAACATGAATTGAATCATCACCTTCTTCGACATTTCCACCTATTTCAAGTATTTTGGCAGTTAAACATTCTAAGTGCTTAGGAATACAATTATGAATAACAACATCACCTTTTGATGCAATTGCTGCAAGCATAAATGTTCCTGCTTCAATCTGATCTGGAACTATTGAATATGTTGCATTTCCATGTAATTTTTTTACACCAGTAACCTTAATAACGTCGGTTCCTGCACCGTGTATATCTGCTCCCATAGTGTTTAAAAAATTTGCGACATCAACGACGTGTGGCTCTTTTGCTGCATTATCTATTGTAGTAATTCCTTCTGCAAGTACTGCTGCAAGCATAACATTAATAGTAGCTCCAACAGAAACTGTATCCATGTAAATTGATGTACCAACTAATCTATCAGCTTCTGCAATAATCTTGCCTTGAGCAACTGTTGTATTTGCTCCAAGTGCCTCAAAACCTTTAATATGTTGGTCAATTGGACGGGCCCCCAATTTACATCCGCCAGGAAGTCCAACTTCAGCTTTGCCGCAACGGCTAAGAAGTGACCCTATTAAATAATAAGAAGCTCTGAACTTGCTTGTAATATCTAAAGGAGCCCTTGTTGAAGTTATTTTTCTTGTATCTATTTTTAATGAATTTTCTGTAAGCCATGTGATTTTGGCACCTAATTTCTCTAATATTGTGCATGAAAGCTTTACATCACTTATATTTGGTACATTTTCTAATGTACATTCTCCATCTATTAATAAAGTTGCGGGAATTATTGCAACTGCTGCATTTTTTGCACCGCTTATATTTACATCGCCTTTAAGCCTTGTTGGTCCATTTATTACTAATTTCTCCAAAGTAAAATCCCCTTTCTAATGTGTATAACCTAATAAACTACCTATATATATAACATAAAAAAGAAATATTTACAATAAAAATGTGTAAAAAAGATAAGTTAGCTGTTTGCCAACTTAACTTTGATATTTTCAAATAATTCTACGATTTTAAACTTAAAAGTTAGACTAGAATTATCATCAGAATTTGTTATTAAATCATATTCTTCATTAGCCATATTATCTTGCAATAAATCTTTTGAATCATTTGGGACAATACCAGAAGATACATCTACAAAGCAAAGAGGAGGAAACATTACACACCACCAGTTTTGACCAGAAGCCGTTCCAATTTTTACTCTAAGGGCATCATAAATACCAGAAGGAAGAGAGACGTCTCCATAGTGTTTAGTTGGAAAATCGTACTGACCAATTTCCACAGTAACAGGGTAATTATAATTATTATCATAAACAACTTTTTGAGCAATTTCTCTAAAGTTGTCAAGATGCTCAGAAGCAATATTCATCGCATCTTCCTTTGAAGAAGCATCGGCGCAGATAGAATTCATATATTCTAATAATGCATCTCTAACTTTATACTTTAAATTTTGATCCTCTACAGAGTCGCTATTTGCTATAATGTGAAGTCTAAATACTCCATCTGCAATATCGGAAGAAACGGCATTGACGTATGAAATTGCAGAAAATAATGTAAAAATAGTGAAAAGTAAGATAAGGATTATAGCTCTAAAAATTTTTTCTTTACAAAACATAAATAAATCACCTCTAAAAATTTTATACTAAATTATTAATAAAATTATTTACTAAATTGCTAAAAAATATACAAAATTGGTAAATAAATATTCAAAATAAAATGTAACAATTATGTAACAAAACTGCAAAAAATCTACAAAACAAAAAATAAAAACTCGATAAATAAGGCGAAAAATAAATGCTTTGTCGAATTATGATACACGAAACATTTGTAATAATATTGACACAAATATGCAAAAATGTTAAAATTTACCATAGATAGAAAATAAAAGTGGAGGTAAATATGGCTGATATTAATAAAAATTTAAAGTCAATTTGTAGTTTCTATGCAAGTGAGTGGCACCTGGTCACAATGTTACTACCAAACCTAGACCAAAAAATTAATAAAGGAGTTAAAGTTACCACAATTCTAGAAAAAGATTTAACAAAAGAAATGGAAACGTTATTAACAAAGTTACATTTAGAAGACAAAAAAGAAATAATAAAAATTGGATGGCAAAAGAGTAATTTGGAAGATATAAAGCAAGCAGTAAAAAATAATGATTGTATTATAATAAATGGAACAAAAGAATTTATAGAAAAAACAAGAGAAGAAATAGAGAATAATTTATTGGAAAATAAAACAATAGAAATAATAGATTGTTACGATATTGAAGATTGTAAATACGGAATTAAAGACATATTAGACAAGCACGATAAAATATTAAATACTTCTGGAGAAAAAGATAAAGAAGAATATATTACAACAATAAAAGTTGCAAATTAGTTCTTGCTTCAGACGAAAAATGTTGAAGTGTTTGATTAGTTGTGAAATTTTACTAAAATAATTGACTATTTTCCAATATTAGTATAATATAGGGTTGCAATCAACATTTTTGATTCGAAAGGAGAAAAAACATGGACGAAAAATATATGGCAGCAGAGGAAGTTCTAAAAAAATATGGACAAGAACATCTTTTGAGTCAGTATGAAAAACTAAGTGAGGAGAATAAGTCAAAATTATTAGATGAAATATTAACATTAGACTTTAATCAGATTGAGGAACTATACAAAAGAATAAATCAAAAGGTAGATTTTGCTAATTCTAAAATCGAACCAATCAATTATGCAGATAAGAGTAAAATGTCTCAAGAAGAATTAGAACGCTATGAAGAAATTGGATTAAAAGCAATAAAAGAAGGAAAACTTGCAGCAGTTACAATGGCTGGTGGACAAGGTACTAGATTAGGACACAATGGGCCAAAAGGCACATATGATATAGGGTTAGATTCACACAAACCTATATTCGAGATTTTATGTGATACATTAAAGACTGCAGAAAAAAAATATGGAATTTTTGTTACTTGGTACATAATGACAAGTAAAGAGAATAATGATGCAACAGTTAATTTCTTCGAAGACCACGACTATTTTGGATATCCAAAGGACAAGGTTGTGTTCTTTAAGCAAGGACAATTACCAATGATTGATACAAATGGAAAAATATTAATTGGTGAAGATGGCTTAATAAAACAAGCAGCTGACGGACACGGCGGAATATTCTTATCAATGAAGAAGAATGGAATAATATACGATATGAAGTCAAGAGGAATTGAATGGGCTTTTATCGGTGGTGTTGATAATGTTTTAGTAAACATGGTAGACCCAGTGTTATTAGGACTTGCAATAGATAAAAAAGTTCTAGCAGCAGGAAAGAGTGTTGTAAAGGCTGGACCTCATGAGAAAGTTGGAGTATTCTGCAAGAGAAATGGAAAACCAAGTGTTGTAGAATATAGCGAAATATCAGAAGAAATGGCAGAAGCAACAAACGAGAATGGCGGACTAATATATGGAGAATCTCATATATTATGTAATTTATTTAGCGTAAAAGCTATAGAAGAAATAAGCAAAAATACATTACCATATCATAGTGCTTTTAAGAAAGCTAAGTACTTAGATAAAGATGGAAACTTAATAACAAGTGATAAACCAAATGCATATAAATTTGAAGCATTCTTATTTGATGCGTTTGAATCACTAGATGATATGGCTATTTTAAGAGTAAAAAGGGAAGAGGAATTTGCACCAGTTAAGAATGCAGAAGGTGTAGATAGCCCTGAAACAGCTAGAAAATTATACAAAGAATTTCATAAAATAAAATAATTGTATAATTAAAATATAGGAGTTTGAGTTTTTTGTTATACAAAAGATTCAAGCTTCTTTTGCTTAAATATTAAAAAAGTGTTATTAAGAAAGGAATTTTATATGAATTATTTAGAAAAATATAATGAATGGTTAAATGATCCAGCAATTGATGAAGAAACAAAAGAAGAATTAAGAAGTATTAAAGATGATGAGTCTGAAATTCAAGACAGATTTTATAAAGATTTAGAGTTTGGAACAGCGGGCTTAAGAGGAGTAATAGGAAATGGTAGCAACAGAATGAATAAATATACTGTAACTAAAGCGACACAAGGACTTGTAAACTACATAAAAATGCATAATCCAGAAAATAAGGGTGTTGCAATCTCTTATGATTCAAGACATATGTCTAAAGAATTTAGTGAATTTACAGCATTATGCTTAAACGCAAATGGAATAAAAACATATGTATTCGAAAGTCTAAGACCAGTTCCAGAACTATCTTTTGCAGTAAGACAATTAAAATGTATAGCAGGAGTTATGATTACAGCAAGCCATAATCCTCCAAAGTATAACGGATATAAGGTTTACTGGGAAGATGGAGCACAAATCGTTGCACCACATGATAAAGGAATTATAACAGAAGTAAACAACATAAAAGAATTTTCTGAGATAAAAACAATGTCAAAAGACGAAGCCGAAAAAGCTGATTTATATCACGTTATTGGAAAAGAAATAGACGATGAGTATATAAAGACTCTAAAAAATTTAGTACTTAATCTAGATACAATAAAGAGAGTTCAAAAAGATGTAAAAATAGTATACACACCATTACATGGTGCTGGAAATATGCCAGTACAAAGAATATTAAAAGAAATAGGATTTGAAAATGTATATGTTGTACCAGAGCAAGAAAAACCAAATGGAGACTTCCCAACAGTAAGTTATCCAAATCCAGAAGATGCAAACGCATTCAAGTTAGCACTAGAACTAGCAGAAAAAGTTGATGCAGATGTTGTACTTGCAAATGACCCAGACGCAGATAGATTAGGTGTATATGCAAAAGACTCAAAAACAGGAGAATATCATTCATTTACAGGAAATATGTCTGGACTTCTAATTGCCGAATACGAATTATCTCAAAAGAAAGAAAGAGGAGAAATTCCTGCAAATGGAGCATTGATTAAAACAATAGTATCATCAAACTTAGCCGATGCAATAGCAAAAGAGTATAATCTAAAATTAATAGAAGTTTTAACAGGATTCAAATACATTGGTGAGCAAATGAGATTGTTTGAACAAAGTCATGAATACACATACATGTTTGGATTCGAAGAAAGCTACGGATGCCTAATTGGAACTCATGCAAGAGATAAAGATGGAATCGCAGCAGTAATGGCATTATGCGAAGCAGCAGCTTATTATAAAGAAAAAGGTTACACATTATGGGATCAAATGATAAACATATATAAGAAATATGGATTCTACAAAGAACTTACAATATCAATTACAAGAGAAGGTGTAACTGGTGCAGAAGAAATTAAACAAATGATGGAAAAAATGAGAGAAAATCCAGCTACAACACTTGGAAAATATAAGGTAATTGAATTTAGAGATTATAAGAAAGACATTATAAAGAATAATGCAACAGGAGAAATAACAAAAACAGGATTACCAAATTCAAATGTTTTATATTATGGACTTGAAAACGATGCTTGGTGTTGCGTACGTCCTTCTGGAACAGAGCCAAAGATTAAATTCTATATGGGCGTAAAAGGAAAAACAGAGGAAGAAGCAGAACAAGAATTAAAAGAACTAACAAAAATAATGGAAGAACAAGCAAAAATGTAAGCAAATATAACTAAAAATAACAACAGAGATAATTTTTATTTTTATAAAAATTATCTCTGATTTTATTTAATCTGTTTAATTAGATTGTTTTCGTTGAGTTGTATCTTTCCATCCGTCTATATTATTTCTTTTTATTGCACCCATGATATTGGCTTTTACATGTGGATTTTTTATAGATAATGTAACAATTAAATTCTTAACATATTCTCTTGTTGAATGACCATCCATAGGGCAAACTTTAGGCATTATTTGTTTGCCATTTTTCTTAACATATCGTTTTGTTTCTTTTTCAGACGCATAAATTAATGGTCTAATTAAAGTAATTCCAGACCTATCCATATAACTTACAGGAGAAAAAGTGGAAATACTTCCTGCAAAAAGCAAATTCATCAAAAAAGTTTCCAAAACATCATCTAAATTATGACCTAATGCAATCTTGTTGCAATGTTCACGTTTTGCAGCGGTGTTAAGAATACCCCTACGCAAATTAGCACATAGAGAACATGGATTTTGTTCTTGTCTGTCCTCAAAAACAATCTTGCTAATATCGTATTTCTCCTCAAAGAAAGGTACCCCTAAGTCATCACATGTTTTCTTTAAAAATTCAGAATCGAAATATTCAAAGCCAGGATTTACACTTATAGCAATTAATTCAAATTTCTTGGGATAAAAGTACTGTAAGCTTTTTAGCCCATTTAACATCGTAATAGAATCCTTTCCACCAGACAATGCAACGGCAATTTTATCTCCAGCCTCAATCATATCATAATCTTCAATTGCTCTTCTCATATAACTTAAAATATGTTTCATATATTTACATAATTACCGAATTGATAAAAATAATTGGCAAAATCCTTTCATAAAAATAAAAACTAAAAATAATTATAGCACAAAAATGGGAAAGAATAAAGAGAAAAATAATTGACATACCTATTCCAAAATGCTATTATATTAACTAGAAATGTATCAGTAGCTCAGTTGGATAGAGCAGCAGTTTCCTAAACTGTGTGTCGGGGGTTCAATTCCCTTCTGGTACACCATTTTTTTTATAAATTTTTAATTGGAGTAAATAGTGGAAGAAGTTTTTATGAAGGAAGCTATAAAAGAAGCTAGAAAAGCCTATAAAAAGGATGAAGTTCCGGTAGGAGCCGTTATAGTAAAAGACGGTGAAATAATAGCTAGGGCACACAATGTAAAAGAACAGAAAAAAGACACAACAAAACATGCTGAAATTATTGCGATTCAAAAGGCTAGTAAAAAACTAGAGTCTTGGAGACTAGAAAATTGTACAATGTATGTTACTTTAGAACCATGTGCAATGTGTACGGGAGCAATGATTCAGGCAAGATTGAAAAAAGTTGTTATTGGAACCATGGATGAAAAAACTGGTGCATGTGGTTCGGTATTAAATCTACTTGAAGATTATAAATTTAACCATGTTGTAGAAATCGAAAAAGGCGTTATGGAAACAGAATGTAAAAAAATATTACAACAGTTTTTTAAAGAATTAAGAGAAAAAAAGAAAAAATAATGGATTCAATTTATTTTGAATCCATTATAATAGTTACAGGACCGTCATTTAAAAGATTAACTTTCATGTCTGCACCAAATATTCCAGTTTCAACTACTGGAATTATTTTTTTACATTCAGAAACGAAATATTCGTATAGAGGTATAGCAATATCTGGCTTTGCTGCTTCTACAAAAGATGGTCTATTTCCTTCTTTGCAATTTGCATATAGAGTAAATTGAGAAACAATTAAAAGTTCTCCATTAACATCTTTTAAAGATAAATTCATTTTATCATTTTCATCAGAGAAAATCCTTAAATTTGTTACTTTTTTCACCAAGTAATCCACATCTTGTTCACTGTCTGTGGATTGTATACCAAGTAAAACTAAAAAACCGTTGTTTATTTTTCCATTAACAGATCCATTTATAGTAACACTTGCGTGTTTTACACGTTGAACAACAACTCTCATATATAATTCTCCTAACATAATAATGCTAAATTAATAAATGAATCTAACACTGTTATTTTTATGACTAATATAAATTTATAATTAAAATTGTAATAAATATAATATAAAGTGGTAGAAAAAGCAACAATAATAAAATATTTTAGAAAAATTTATTGTAATTTTAATGTTTTTAGTGTATCATTGTATATGAAGGAAAATGATACTGGAGGGAAACGATATGAATAATGAAGAACTAAAAATGTTAGATGCAATAATGAAAAAGACAGGTGGAAAATTACCATATGAAGAAGTAAAAAAAATAGCAGAAGATTATAATTTACAAGAAGGAGAAGAATTACCAGAAATTATCGTAACAGATGATTATTTTGAATTTGAAGAGGAAACAAGAAATAGAGAAGACATATATGAAGACGACTGGGGAGAAGTAGTAAAGAAAGAAAAAAACAGCCGTATATTTAGGCGATTATGAACCTGGAAGTGAGCAAAATCACAAAGTAGATAAAATAAATGAAAGAAAAGAAGAAAAAAAGGAAAGAATAGCTGATTTTTCGATAAATCAAAGACAAGCAGTTGTAAAAATAGCAGATATAAATGGAAAGCATAAAGAAACAATACACATATATTTACCAAATAAAATAGAAGAAACTCAAGATACTAGTTTTAAAAGAAATTGGATAAGAAGAAATAGAAATCAATCATTTAAAAAAATTAAAGATATCGTAGGAGGGGCATTAGATAATAAACAAATAAATGAAATAATTGATAGATATAAATATGGAAGAATTCCGGAGTTAGTAGGTATAAAAGATCCTATTAAATTTGAAGAAGAAACAAAGAAAAAAGAAACAAGATTTTCACATAGTTGGGCAGGGGATGCAATAGAAAGTGTTGATTCGGAAACGTTAATTGGGGATTATCAAATAGGATTACTACATTCATATGAATATAGTGAAAATGGAGATACACCAAAGGGAAATTATCAAAACAAAGACGGAAATTTCCAAATAAATCAATTACAAATTGTACATGTAAATCGTAGTGTGTCAGATCACTATAACGGAAATGATATAGATGAAAGTGATGAGAAGATAGTAATTTATACTCCAGAAGAAAGAAAAGAATTAGAAGGTATAAGCTTTAATGAATTTAAAACTAAGATAAATAAGAAAGATTCATTTAATAGAATTAAAGCTGCCGTTGGAGATAAATTATCTGAAGAACAAATAATAGCAATAATTGATGGATATGAAGATGGTGTAGTACCTAGAATAGAAGTTACAAGTAATCCATATCAATTTGAACAAAGAACTAGAAGAACAGATGTGACATTTGAAGATGTTGCAAATGGTGAGTATGGATCAAAAATAAAAGTTTTAACTGGAGACTATCAACCGGGAGTGAATAGTGAAGATAAAAATGAAGAAGCTAATTTTTCAACAGATAAATTGCAGATAGCACAAGTAAGTAGTGATTATGCTGGAGTACAGGGTATGGAGAAATATAATAAAATAATATATGTGTATATACCAGAAGAAAGAGAATGCCAAAAAGGCGTAAGTTTCAAAGAAATGTTAAAAGAGAGAAACAAAAAAGAATCATTTGATAGAATAAAAAAGGCTGTTGGAGATAAATTATCTGAAGAACAAATTTTAGGAATAATTAGTAAATATGAAAATGGAATAGTACCGGCAATTAGCGTTACGGGTGATGTTTATGAATTTGAAAGGAAGACAAGACAAATAACAGAATCATATAGTGATGGATATATGGGAAGTAGATCTAGCAAACACACTAGTACAGTTATAGTTGGTGATTATCAACCAGGATTAAATTATAGAAAAGAAAAAGCCTATAATGGAAGAATGGTAGAGGAAGCAAAGACAGCTGATGAACAAGCAGATTTTTCGATGAATAATATACAGGTTGTACAAGTAAAACAACAATCTTATAATTATTTGGGATATAATCATGAAGAGAATGATGAAGAATATATATATATTTATTTACCAGAAGAGAGAGAATACCCTGACGATGCAAGCTTTAAGAAAATGATGGAAAGAGAGCTGTTAAAAAGAAAGAAAAATGAGTTGACTTCATTAAAACAAGAGGCAAATAAAATTAATGAAGTTGAAAGATTAATTGAGCAAAAAGAAGGAATAGAAAGGAATAGAGAGGAATAGGAGAATATAAATGAAAAATACACAAGAAAAATCATTGATTTCGCAAAAAAACATAGGAATATCTGCGAGAATTATAAATTTCTTTAAGAATATGTTAAAAAAAGAAGATAAGATTGAAGTACAAGTTGAACCAAATAAAGATTGGTCTGAAAATAAAGAAAAATTTATGAAATCAATCCAAAATACCGAAAATGAGGAAACAAGATTATTAGAGTTACAAAGAAAATATATGAATGGAAACATACAAGAAAATGAATTGACAGATGAACAAGTAGAAAAATTATCTAAACTTTTTGATAAACAAATTGAGAGACTAAAAAAATCAAATGAAAGTAGAAAGCAAAAGTTAATAAAATATAGAGAAAAGATATAAAAGTTTATAGAATAAAATAGGCAGGTGTGAAACTGTCTATTTTTTTACAAATATTTTTGGGTAGCTTAAAAATATAGAGACAGTAAGATTAGGAAGTTATAAAAAATTAGCAACATGATATTATATTTTTTCAAGTTTCAGAACAAGAAAGTTAATATAAAAAATATATGCTTGCTTGATTCTTAAAAAAATTGGACAAACGAAAAAATAATTTGACTTTTTCTATTGTTTTGATATAATTAGTAGGTACAATAGGAGACGTATCGAAGTGGTCATAACGAGGCTGACTCGAAATCAGTTAGCCGGGCAACCGGCCCGTGGGTTCGAATCCCACCGTCTCCGCCAAATAAAGCGTGGGGGAAAAAATGAATACCAGTATGAAGGATAGAATAAAAATGAGTATAGCAATCAGTGTACTTATGGTTGTAATAATTGTTGTAATACTGATTATTATTCAATATCAAATTGAGGGTGAAAAGAATATGCCGTATCAGTTATCTAAAATAACCATAATAAGCACGGCAGAAGGAGAACAAAACACAGAGAATCCAGAAGAGAGTTCAAAATGGAATTTGTCTGTAAATCAAAATAATGATGTTTATTTCTTTATAGATAAAAATACAGATAAAGATGAACTTTTAGACAGTGTTACAATCGATAACATCAATGTTACAAAACAGCCTGCTAAGGGTGTTGTAAAAGTTTTTATGCCAAATAGCTTAGAAGGCAGAACTTTTACATATGATGCGTCATATTTAGTAGAAAATGGATTGGAATACAAAGGCGGAAAAACGAGTAACCCTAAAACATTAGAAATTTGCAATCAAGGCGGTTCAGCAGTAATTAGATTTGCAAATACAAATGTGGGAAGTTTTGTTTCAAATGATGATACGGAAGTACAACACAATGGCACTTTGCTTACTAAAATAGGCACAACTGAAGAAGAAACTAAATTTCAAGTAAATTTCGATTTTATAATTCAAGCAAATAAAATAAAATATAAAACGAATATCACATTGAGTTTGCCATGCGAAAATCTGTTAACAGAAGGCACGAGCAACAAAGAAATAACAGACATGAGTGGAATTGTTTTTAAAAGAGTAAAATAGCAAATTTTTACTTGCTAAACTAAACAAAATAGTATATAATGCAAAAGGTATGAGATATAACTTTTGTATGGAGAGTATCTTGATAAAGAACTGTGAACCTTGTCAGGTCCGGAAGGAAGCAGCAATAAGCAGACCTCTTTATGTAGGGTGCTTTCCATAGAGAAGTTAAAAATCTCATACCTTTTAACCAATATAATAAAATTATGGAGGTAAAAAAATTGGAATATACAGCGTTATATAGAAAATTTAGACCTTTAAAATTTGACGAAATAGTTGGGCAAGAACATATTGTAAGAACATTGAAAAATGAACTTATTAATGATAGGGTTGGCCATGCTTATTTATTTAATGGAGGTAGAGGAACAGGAAAGACTTCTGCTGCCAAGATTTTAGCAAGAGCCGTAAACTGCCTAAACCCTAAAGACGGAGAGCCTTGCAACGAGTGTGCAGTTTGTAAGGCAGCGCTCGAAGGTTCACTTACAGATATAGTGGAAATGGATGCTGCATCTAACAATAGTGTTGAAGATGTTAGAGCCATTAGAGACGAAGTAAATTTCTTACCAACAGTCGCAAAATATAGGGTATATATTATAGATGAAGTTCATATGCTTTCTACAGGAGCTTTCAATGCTTTACTTAAAACTTTGGAAGAGCCACCAGCACATGTAAAATTTATTTTGGCTACAACAGAGCCACAAAAGTTACCAGCAACAATATTATCAAGATGCCAAAGATTTGATTTCAAGAAGATATCAAATGACAACATAGAAAAAAGATTGAATTTTGTATGTGAACAAAGCAATATAGATATTACTCCAGAAGCAAAAAAACTAATAGCAATATTAGCAGAAGGAGCAATGAGAGACGCTCTTAGCATATTAGAAAGATGTATGCAAGAAGAAGGAAAAATAACCGAAGATTTAGTAAAAGAATTGGTTGGAATTCCAAAAACAGAGAGTGTAAATAAAATCACAAAAAGTATTTTGCAAAAAAATACTGAAGATGCACTTAGTGCAATAAACGAGATTATTTCAGAAGGAAAAGACATAAGTAATTTCTTATGGGAAATAATAAAATATGTAAAGGATATTCTTGTGTTTAAAACAAACACTAAGCTTGAAATTTACAGTGAAGCTGAGAAAAATCAAATTAAAGAATTAGCAGATAGCACGACGAAAGAAAGATTAATTTCTATGATATATGAATTATCAAATTTGCAAAACGATATGAAGTGGTCATCACAGAAATTGATAATGTTTCAAGTTACAATAATAAAGCTTTGCAATGAAGTAAGCGCGAGTAGTTCAGTAAGTTCTGGAGATTCAGGAGCTAGCTCTAAAGAGGTTGAAGATTTAAAATACAAAATAAATAGATTAGAAAAGCAAATCACACAATTACAAAATGCACCACGTGCAGTAGCTTCAAGTTCTACGAGCCAAGAAAGTAAGACTCAATATGCAATTAAACCAGAAGTAAAAAAATCAACGAGTATTAAGTTAGGCGACAAGGTACAAAATTGGCCAAAAATAATAGACAATATCAAACAAGAAGGCAGAATATCATTATCATCAATATTAATGACCTCTTCTGCAAATGAAATAAACGATATGACAGTCGGAATTAATTTCGAAAATGGACTCACACCATTTAGAAAAGATATTCTAGAAAAGCCAGAAAACATGAGTGAGATTGTAAAGCAAGTATCAATGGAACTTGGAAAACCAATGAGAGTTGTACTTGTAGATAATAATGAAGAAATAGTGTCAAAAACAGACACTTTCAGTGATATATCTAATGGATTGGATATACCAATTAATATTATTGATTAATAGAAGGAAAAGTTTGAAAAATAATTACAAGTTTCCAAACTAAGAAAGGAAGGATTAAAATGTCAAAAAGAGGTGGATTCCCAGGAATGGGTGGATTTGGAGGAATGAATCTAAATCAATTAATGAAAGAAGCTAAAAAAATGCAATCAGATGTTGAAAAATCACAAGAAGAACTAGCTGCAAAAGAATTCGAGGCATCTGCAGGCGGAGAAGCCGTAAAAGTAAAGGTTTCTGGAAGCAAACAAATAAAAGAAATAAAAATAAAACCAGAGGTATTAGACCCAGATGATGTAGAAATGTTAGAAGATTTAATTGCAACATGTATAAATAATGCATTGAAACAAGTAGACGACGCACAAGCCGCATCACTTGGAAAATACAACATACCAGGATTAATGTAAAATAACAGGAGAAACATATGTCATACTATTCACCATCAATAGAAAAGCTAATAGAAAGTTTTGAAAAACTTCCTAGCATAGGAAACAAAACAGCGGCAAGACTTGCGTTTTATATATTAGATGCTAGCGAAGAAGAAACAAACGAATTCATAGAAAGCATACAAAATGCAAAGAAAAACTTAAAATATTGTTCACAATGCTACAACATAACAGATACAGATCCTTGCCCAATATGCGCAAACACAGGAAGAGACCATTCTTTAATTTGTGTTGTAGAAGATGTAAGAGATGTTGTGGCAATGGAAAAAACACACGAATTTAAGGGAGTATATCATGTACTACACGGGTCAATATCTCCGATGAATGGCGTTGGACCAGATGACATAAAAGTAAAAGAGCTTCTTGCACGTTTGATGGATGGTAGTGTAAAAGAAGTAATACTTGCAACAAACCCAAGGGTAGAGGGAGAGGCAACAGCAATGTATTTATCAAAATTGATAAAGCCATTGGGAATAAAAGTAACAAGAATAGCACACGGGGTTCCCGTTGGTGGAGACTTGGAATATACTGATGAAGTAACATTAAGTAGAGCATTGGAAGGAAGAGTGCAATTATAAAAATATAAAACCCGAAGAATATTCGGGTTTTTATTGTTGAAATATTGTTCTACAAATATCCATTGTTGAATTTTTCTTTGCAAGTAATTCTGTGTTTTTCCTCATTTGATTTAATTTATCCTCATTATTTAAAAGTTCTGTAATTATTTCATCACAATTTTCTTTTTGTTTTAACCAAATTCCAACACCTGAATTTTCTAAAAATTTTGCATTTTCTTCTTCTTGACCGGGAATTGGGTTAATAAGAACCATTGGAAGTCCAGAGGCCAAACTTTCCGTAGATGTTAAACCACCGGGTTTTGTTACAACAAAATCAGCAATACTCATTAATTCTGGAACTTGTGTTGTATATGGTAATACTTTAACTATATTTTCGGCCTGTAATTCTTCTACTAATTTTTCAAATGATTCCTTCATTTTTTCGTTTTTGCCAGAAATTGCAACAATTTGGTGTTTTTGTGAATGTGTAATAAATGATTTTAATATTTTTAATGTTTGTTCTCTTCCTAAACCGAATTCACCACCGCCAAACAACAAAATTACTTTTTTATCTAAATTAAGGTTAAATGAATTCATAACTTGTGCTCTATCATAAGTCATTAAAAATCTTTTAGAAATAGGAATTCCAGTTGCAAAAACTTTTTCAGCAGGAATGTTATCATCTATTAATTCTTGTCTCATTTTTTCATGAGAAACAAAAAAGTAATCTACTTGTTCTTTTCCTACTAACCATTGCTCATGAGGAGCAAAATCTGTCATTATTGTAGCTAATTTGCAATCAATTAGAGCTTTTCTCTTTAAATAGCTTACCATTTGGCTCCCAAATGGGTGAGTAGAAATTACTATGTCTGGCGAATATTCTCTTAGTAATTTTAGTAATTTTTTAGCCATTAGATTATTAGCAGTAGAGCTAATGTGTGCCATAGGTCCTTTCTGCGAGTGGCTATAAACCTCGCCCCAAGCCCAAGGAAACTTCTTAGCCATTTCCTTATAAGCAATAGTAGAAATTTTATTAATAGGCTTATTTACATATAATAAACAATCAACCAAACTTGTTTCATATCCTTCAAAATTCTCATCAATGCATTGTTTTATTGAATTAGCAGCAGATAAATGACCGCCACCAAATGATGCATAAAATATTAAAATTTTTTTCATTGTTTAAATTCCCCTTATAAATTTTTTATAAAAATGTAAAATAAATTATAAACATTTTTATGAAGATTTTTTGCAATTTGATTTTATCATAATAAAACAAAAAACAAAAGTAAAATGCATAAAATTTGAAAAATTACCAATAATATAGCTAGAGTTACGACTAACTCAAATACCCTTTTTATTCTAATCATAATTTTTTAGTGAAACGATTACTATTTTAAGAAATTTTTTCATAAAATAGTAATTGTTTCAAAAATTAAAATGAAGGAGTAAGTATGAAAATTAAAAAGTTTTTTATTATACCAATTTTGCTTTTGATGGTTACAGGCTTGTATGTACTTATAAATTTATTGCCGAAAAATGTAGAAGCATCAAGTGATTCATCGTCTACGTCAGACTTGCAATTAATGGCTAGGGCAATAATTGGAGAGGCAAGAGGTGAACCATATGAAGGACAAGTTGCCGTTGGAGCAGTTATACTAAATAGAGTAAAATCTTCTCAATTTCCAAATACAATAGCCGGAGTAATTTACGAAAAAGGTGCATTTACAGCAGTATCTGACGGACAGATAAATGTACCAATAAAAGAAGGTTCTACAGTTTTAAAAGCAGCAAGAGACGCTATGAATGGCTGGGACCCAACGGGTGGAGCAATATATTATTTTAATCCAAGCACAGCTACAAACAAGTGGATTTGGTCAAGACCACTTATTAAGACAATTGGAAAACATAGATTTTGTAAATAAGGAGGAAATTTAAGTGAGTAAAAAATTAAAAACCACGACATCGTATATAATAATAGGAATAATCTTTGCAGTTGTGATTGCAGGGGCAGCAATTTATTATGCTTATCAAGAAGGAAGAAAATACGTAACAGCATCGGAAAATGGTTACAATATGGCCTTTTTCGAGTTGGTAGACTATGTACAAAATGTAGAAACATACCTTGCAAAAGCTTTAATATCAACAACTCCAGAGCATGGAGCAGAAACATTAACTAATGTTTGGAGAGAAGCAAGCGTTGCGCAAAGTTGTCTAGCACAATTACCAATAAACAGTAATGAATTAGAAAATACATCTAAATTTTTAAACCAAGTAAGTGATTACAGTTATTCACTTTCTAGAAAAACAATCGGTGGAGAAAATTTATCACAAGAAGATTTTAACAATATAAAACAATTGCACACTTATAGCCTAGATTTAGAAAATACATTAAATCAACTATCAACAGATTTAAATAGCGGAAGAATAAAGTGGAATGAGCTGAGAGATGAAGGAACAAGAGCATTTGCAACACAAGTAAGTAGCATAACCAAGGACAGTTTCTCTAATCTTGAAGAAAATTTTCACGAATATGCAGGCTTAATATATGATGGAGCTTTTTCGGAGCACATTTCATCAGCAGAGAAAAAAGGCTTAACTGGTGAAGATATAGATGAAGAAAAGGCGAAAGAAATAGTAAATCAATTTTATGGAACAGATAAAATAGACAATATAGAATCACATGGATATTCGGAAAATGCAGAAATTCCTTCATTCGATTTTAATGTAAAAATGAAAGAAAGTGATATCAATGCAACAATATCAATATCAAAAAAAGGCGGACACGTAATATTTGCAAACTGCAACAGAGCAGTGAGCGCAGAAACATTAACACAAGAACGTGCAGACGAAATAGCAAAAGAATTTCTAAATAATCACGGATACTCAAACATGAAAGAAACATATTATTTAAAACAAAATGGAATTGTAACAATAAATTATGCATACACGCAAACAAATAGCAACAACGAGACGGTAACAATATATCCAGATTTAATAAAGGTAAAAGTTGCACTAGATGATGGAAGTATACTAGGAATAGAAACCTCTGGATATTTGAATTCACACACAGAGAGAACATTTGAAACAAATATAATTTCAAAAGAAAAAGCAAAAGAAGTATTAAACAAAGACTTAGAAATTATGAGCGAAGGATTAGCATTAATTCCAACAAAATGGCACACAGAAGTATACTGTTGGGAATTTAAAGGAAAAGTAGAAGACAATGAATTTTTAGTATATATAAATGCACAAACCGGAAAAGAAGAAGACATACTATTAATAGTAAACACGCCAGACGGAACATTAACACATTGATCATTTTTTCCTCCGTCCCCAGAATGCTCCTGTATTTTAAATAAAAAATTACGCAAAATAGTAATGTAAAAATATAAATCATTAATAAATAGAGGAGGATTCTGCAATGACAAAAAGAAACATTATGACTGAAAATCTTAGAGAAGAAATAGCAAAAGAATTAGGTGTTTATGAGCAAGTAAAAAAAGACGGAGGTTGGGAAAACATACCTTCAAAAACTTGTGGAAACATGGTAACAAAAGCAATAGAAATAGCAAACAGAAATACAAAATAGCAAAATAAAAAAATTCAAATTGTTAAATTTTTATCTAACAATTTGAACTTTTTTCATGCTTTTAGTAATTAAAAAAAGAAATATAAATAAATTATTCATCATAAGACTGCATTCTACTTTTTTATGTAATCAACTATATTTATATACTTTGCAAGTATGTTTGAGTAAACATCATAGTCTTTAATGAAATATCTTGTTCCATTTACTTTAAATATGGAATAAGGATAATCTATTGATGAAAAATTTGTGGTTGAGAATTGTGAGTTACTTAAGCTTATTAATTCTGACTTTAGTTTTTTTTGTTCACTGTGATTAAGCTTTTTTATAAATGAAAATTTTTGAAGATTTTTAGGATAAATGTCTGGGGGAGCATAGGAAAGTGTATAATAAATTGTACCATCTTTATATATTGAATAGTATGAATCAAGTACCATTTTATCCGAAATGATTTTATGTATTTGTTTTGAAACATACATTGTAGGTTCTTGAGAAAGATAAAATTTATCTTTAATTGTTCCATTAATTGTTTCATCTTTCATTAATATCAATATCTTGAATAATATCAATAAGACTATACATTCAATTATTGCGATAAATATTAAACTTAAAATTACAATTTTTTTTTTATTTTTCTTTTTCATATGATTAACTCCTTTTATTTTCTTAATTTTATTATAAATGAAGAAATTTGAATTAGCAAGTAAAGTTAAAAAAGAAATTATACTTTAATAAAGTAGCGAAATTTTCGACCAAAAGTAAAAAAGCTTCGACCAATAGGGACGTCCCTCTTTCGATGAAATACAGAATACTATCTTGATCTTCCCAGCTTTCAACACTTTGCTTTATTTTTCCGCCAACGATAGTGTTAGTTGATCCACTTGCAGTCTCTATAACTACTTTGCAATCTTCATTTTCTGTGTCTTTGCAATATACAAAAATTGCAGGGGCATTTTTGCAGGTGATATTTACATTACTTAAAACAATTCTAACTTCGCCAACGATGTTATTCGCATTAACAGAAATTTGTCCATCAGTTAAAGTTCCAGAAAATTCATAAGTTCCGGCACTGTTTATATTGATGATATTAGAAATCTCTATGTTACTATTTGTAGCATCAGTGCTCGTGCCACCATTATCCATTTGACTTGATAAATAGACACTACTACTTGTATCTGTGCTAATTGTTTCACTGTTTACTGTAATTTTTGAGTCACTTAGTGAAATGACCGTGGTGCTTGATGCATATGCAAATGGAATACTTGATAATATGCATAGCAACACTAGAATTAAAATAATAAAAAACTTTTTCATACTTTCCTCCTTGTATTTTTTATTAATTTAAAAGAAGAACATTAAATGAATATTAAATGTAAATTGTTGCAAAAAAAATTCCTCTGGAATATAATAGTAAAAAATAATTGGAGGCCATTGTTACTGTAAAGTTACCTTAAGCCTCACGAAAGGATTGTGATAAATTTTGAATAAAAATATAACTGTTGAAGAGATTTTAAAAGCCACAAATGGAACTCTTATATATGGAAGTAAATTAGAAGAATGCGAGAGTTTTTCTAAGAATACAAAAGAAATTAAAGATGGAGACGTGTACATAGGCTTTAAAGGAGAGCGTTTTGATGGTGGAAAGTTTTATGAAGACGCTCTGAAAAATGGAGCAAAAGGAGCAATCATAAACAAAATTGATGGCTTAGAAATAAAGCGTTTAGAAAATAAATTTGTTATTCAAGTTGATGATACTGTTGAAGCAGTTGGTAAAATTGCAAAATTGAAGAGAGAAAAATACAACATTCCAGTAATAGCAATTACCGGAAGTGTTGGTAAAACTAGCACAAAGGATATCATATACAGTGTTGTTTCACAAAAATATAATGCACTAAAAACACAAGGCAATATGAATAATCATATAGGAATGCCAATGACGATTTTGGGGCTAAGAGAACACGAGGCGCTTGTAGTAGAAATGGGAATGAACCATTTTGGCGAGCTTAGTAAATTGACAGCCATTGCAAAGCCAACTATTGCGGTTATTACAAATGTTGGCACAGCTCATATTGGAAATTTAGGTTCAAGAGAAAACATTTTAAAGGCTAAATTAGAAATACTTGAAGGCTTACAACAAGGCGGAACAGCTGTAATAAATAATGATAACGATTTATTACATAAATGGTATTTAGAAAATAAGCAATATCAAATTGTTACATATGGAATAAATAATGATAGTTCGAATATGGCTGAAAATATAGAATATAATGAAACAGGTAGTAAATTTGTGTTAAAACCAGATAATGAAAAAATTGATGTACCTGTTGGAGGAGAAGCTTTTGTATACAATAGCTTGGCTGCTATTAGTGTGGGCAAATTATTAAACATTCCACTTACTGAAATTAAAGAAGGAATAAAAAAGTTTGAGCTTAGCAAAATGAGACTAGATATTCAAAAAACAGAGCAAGGTTATACAATAATAAATGACTGTTATAATGCAAATTATGATTCTATGAAATCGGCAATCGAGTATTTAAAAAACATAGAAGGCAAGAGAAAAATTGCCGTGTTAGGAGATATGCTTGAACTTGGTGAATATTCAAAAGAATTACATGAAAAAGTTGGTCTTGAAGTTGTTAAAAATAAAATAGATATATTAATCACTGTTGGAAAAGAAGCTGAAAACATTGCAAGAGTTGCAAAAGACAATGGAATAGAACATGTGTATACTTTTGACAATAACAAGGATGCAACAGAAAAGTTGAAAAAAATAATAGCGGTTGATGATGTGGCACTTATAAAAGCATCAAATTCAATGAATTTTAAAGAAATTGTAGCAAGTTTACTACAACATTAAAAACGAGGTGAGAAAACTATGGAAAAAATAAAAGTTGGAGTAATATTTGGAGGACAATCTACAGAACATGATGTATCTGTTGTGTCTGGAAGCTCTGTAATAAAAAATTTAAACAAAGAAAAATATGAAATATATCCTATTTATATATCAAAAGATGGAGAATGGTTCCATTACATGAAACCAGTGCAAGACATTGAGATATTTGAAATAGGAGAGCAACCTAAAGAATTAGAGAAAATATCAAATGAGTTTGAAGCATTAAAGAAACAAGATATAATCTTTCCAGTTCTACATGGCTTGTATGGAGAAGATGGAACTATTCAAGGTTTATTAGAATTGCTAAAAGTTCCATATGTTGGCTGTAAAGTACTAGCTTCTGGAATTTGCATGGATAAGGTATATGCCAAAATGATATTCGAAAAAGCGCATATAAATCAAGCAAAAGCGGTTGTAATAAATGCTAAAAATGGCTATACATATGTAGACGAAGAATTAAATTATATTTCAACAAATCTAGAAGGAATATGCGACATCGTAAATAAAAAATTAAAATATCCAGTATTCGTAAAGCCATCGAATTCTGGTTCATCAGTAGGTGTAAGTAAAGCTGAAAATGATGAAGAACTAAAAAATAGTATACAAGAAGCAGCAAAATATGACACTGAAATATTAATTGAACAAGGAATAAATGGAAAAGAGATTGAATGTGCTGTACTTGGAATAGATGATGTAAAAGCAAGTTGTGTGGGGCAAATTTTATCAGCAGACGAATTTTATGATTATGATTCAAAATACAAAAATGCAGAGTCTAAGACAATAATTCCGGCAGACGTTTCAAAAGAAATTTCAGAAAAAATAAGAAAAACAGCAATAAAAGCATTCAAAGCAGTAAAAGGAAGTGGTTTGGCAAGGGTCGATTTCTTTGTAGATAAAGAAACAGATGAAATTTACTTAAATGAAATAAATACAATGCCTGGCTTCACGAACATAAGCATGTACCCAAAATTGTGGGAAAATTGTGGATTACCATACTCGGAATTGCTAGATAAATTGATTGAACAAGAGCTATAAAATTTTGCTCTTGTTCAACTGGATTTGAGTCGAAAAGAAAGGAATATAAAAATGGAAGATATAGAAAAAATGAAGGAAGAACTAAAACAAAGACTATCAGAAAAAAGATACATACATTCGATAGGAGTAATGGAAATGGCCGAAGAACTCGCAAAAATATATGGTGTAGATGAAAATGAGGCGAGAGTAGCAGGGCTTTTACATGATATTGCAAAAGAAATTCCGGAAGACGAAAAATTGAAATATATAGAAGAAAATGGAATAGAAATAGACGAAATAGAAAGAAAAAGCTCTACTATATTACATGGAAAAATAGGGGCACACATTGCAAAAACACTATATGGCGTAAGCGAGCAAATTCAAAAAGCAATAGAATATCACACAGAAACAAGCCCAGAAATGGACAAGCTAGCAAAAATAATATATGTGTCAGATAAAATAGAAAGAAATAGAAAGTCAGAAAAATTTGATTTAGATGCTGAACGTGAACTTGCAAGGAAAGACTTAGATGGAGCTGTTTTGTTTATAATAGATGCAAGTATAGAAAAGCTTGTAAAAAACGGAAAACTAATGCATCCTACAATAATTGAAACAAGAAATAAATTACTAATAGAAAGAATATAAAATAATTTTGAAATAAAATAGAAACTTTTGTAAAAAAATTGTAATAAATGTTATGAAAAACCTTTTAAACCTTCGCAAAGTATGATATAATGCAAGCACCATGAGGCGGGGGGATAGCAAATGATTTTCAAGGACTATTACAAGATACTAGGATTAGATACAAATAAAGTTAGCGCGGAAGAAATAAAAGTAGCATATAGAGAGCAAGCCAAAAAATATCATCCGGATTTAAATTCTGGTGATAACAGATATGAAGAGCGTTTGAAAGATATAAATGAGGCATATAAAAATTTATCAGATGCAAATACAAGAAGAAAATATGATAGAATGTGGTATTCTCGCATCGGAAGAAAAAAGAATAAGGTTGCAAAACAACAAGAAGCAAAGAAAACGGCTACGAGAAGCGAAATTTTAAATGTTTTATTTGGATTAGAGAGCAATACTAATGAAAAAGAACAAACAAAGCAGAGAAAATCAAAGATGCCAGTTCAAGGTGAAGATGTTGAGACTGAAATACCTATAACAATATATGAAGGTTTTTTTGGTCAAACTAAGAAGATTTCTTTACGAACAGTTAATGGTAAAATGAAAAACTTTGAAATAAATATTCCTGCCGGAATCAGAAACGGAGAGAAAGTAAGATTAATCGGTCAGGGAAAACCAGGAGAAAATGGTGGAAAAAATGGAGACTTATTAATAAGAATAAATGTAGCAGAAGACAAGCAATACAAATTAGTTGGTTCTGATATTTATACAGAACTAAATATAAGCCCTTGGGAAGCAGTATTAGGTGCAAAAGTAGAAGTCAATGCAATAGATGAAACAATTGGAGTTTATATACCACAAGGAATAGAGACGGGCGAAGAAATTTGTATAGATAATAAAGGATATAAAGACAATAAAGGTGGAAGAGGTAAATTTATTATAAAAATAAAAATAATGATTCCAAAGAAGATATCAGAAAAAGAAAAAGAGATTTATAGACAGTTGAAAAAGATTTCAAAATTTAACCCACGTGAAATATAGACATAAACGGGTAACATAAATATATTGACATATTCTAAAATATAAGTTATAATATAAGAGTATGCAGAAGAAAAGATATGGAAGAAGTTTCATATAGAAAGAGGTGTAACAGATGGACCAAATACATGGAAAACATTTTAGTATCACAGATCCACAAAATGTAAGCACAGTAATATATCAAATAAACAAAAATCTAATTAATGTGGAGGAAAATGCACCAAAGTTTACTTTGGAAAGACTGAAATGCAGAGAAGAATTAGTAGGTCAGAATAAAAAGAAAACATTTTTTGTTGATGAGCCACAAAATGGAGATAATCAATTAATAATATTATCTTTTGGACAAGACAGGGTAGTAGTTAATATGGGATTACTTAATAAAGATGAAATAAGAATATCAAAAAGGCCAGTTCCAGTTAAGTTCGATACAATATATTCTGAGCAAGAAACAGAATATAAAGATGTTAGATATACACCAAATTTTCAAAGACCTATTACAATAATTGATCCAGAAACAACAGAAGAAGTTAAACCATTAGTTTACTTTGATAAAGATACAAATGAAGTTAGAGGAAAATGTAAATTAAAACCATATAAACCTTATTTCATTTTTGAAATAAGAGAAGATAATAATTAAGGGGGAACTTAAATGCGTGAAGAAGTAAAAGAATCTACAAATGGGGGTTCAGAATATATTTTAGGCTGCGGAACATTATATCTAAATGAGAAAGAAAAGGAATTTAATATTCCACCAAAGGAAATGAAAGTGTTAAGTGACTATTTGAAAGATTTAAAAGATCCAAGTAAAAGCATTAGAATTGCACTACAAGATGAAAGAGAACAATCTGTTAGAAGAGCTATAGAGAGAGAAGAAAAATAATAAGGGTGAGAAACTTATGGATAAATTAAAGAGAGCGATTGATGAGAATAAAAAATACTTAATACTATTTCTAGCACTTTGGATAGTGCTAGAGATAGTATTAATTGCGCCTATGGCAGTTGCAATAGCGGAAAGTACTACCGTAGATGGAAAATTTGAGCTTGCAAATTTTATTGAAAATTTTGGAAAAGAGGTATCTAGTTTTTCTGCCATAACAAGGATGGGAAATGTAGGAGCTTGGGGACATTTTAAAAATGGAACAATATGGCTTGCTGTTTTATGCATCATAGGAACTATAGTTGGAATAGTAAAATCTAAATCTAATAATAAATTTAAAGGGAAAGAGAATGGATCAAGTGATTGGTGCACAGGTGGAGAACAATATAAAATTTTAAATAGAAAAAAAGGTATAATACTTGCTGAAGACAATTACTTACCTGTTGATAAAATAGGAAATGTCAATGTACTAGTTGTCGGTGGTTCTGGTTCTGGTAAATCATCTTCATATTCAATTCCAAATGCGTTTCAAATGTTAGGATCATACGTATTTACAGATCCTAAGGGAGAATTATATGACCAAACCTCTGGGTATTTAAGAAAAAATGGATACGATATAAAAGTATTAAACCTAGTAAATCCAGAAAATAGCGATGGATATAATCCATTAATGCATATAAAAAGTAATATAGACGTCGATATAATTGCTAATACAATTATAAAAGGGCAAGATTCAGAAGGAAAAGGTTCAGATCCATTCTGGGATAATAACGCAGAAATGTTATTAAAAGCTCTTATATATTATCTAAAAGATATGAGACCACCAGAGGAAAGAAATTTAGCTTCTTGTGCGGAACTTGTTAGAGCTGCAAGTGCTAAGGGTGGAAATAGTATTTTATCAGAGTTAATAAATGAATTGCCAGCGGATCACCCAGCTAGAACAAACTTTAAGTCTGTTGAAATTGCTTCAGATAAAACATTCGACTCAATATTGAGTACATTGCAATCTAAACTAGGAAAATTCGACTCAGAGGAAATTGCGTCTGTAACATCAACAGATACAATACATTTTGAAGATATAGCTGACCATAAGACTGCACTCTATGTAATTTCATCAGATACACATACGGCGTATAATTTCCTTTTAACAATATTTTTTGCGCAGATGATACAACAGCTTTATAATTATGCAGATCAAAATGGTGGAAAATTAAAAACAAAAACATACTTTATTTTGGATGAGTTTGCTAACATTGGTCAAATTCCAGATTTCGATAAAAAAATATCAACGAGTAGAAGTAGAGGAATATCTTTTAGCGTTATATTACAGAACTTAGATCAATTAGAAGCTGTTTATGAAAAATCATATGAAACTATTATGGGTAACTGTGATACGCACGTATTTTTAGGAAGTAACTCATTTAAAACTGTTGAATACTTTTCAAAACAACTTGGTGAAACAACAATAGAAAGAGATACCAAGTCAACCAATAGAGATAAAAACTTTTCAAGACAAGGATATAGTACATCTGACCAAGTAATGGGAAGAGCTTTAATGACACCAGATGAATTAAGAAGAATGAGCAATGATAAATGTATTATATTTGAAAAAGGTATAAAGCCAGTAATGGCAGATAAATTCTACTATTTTAAGAAGCCTTACATGAATAATGCGTTGAATGCTAACAAACTTGATCATAACAGATACTATGCTGATGGAAGAGGAGAATGGAGAAAATTTAATCCGGCAAATCCTTATAGTATGGATGGAATCCCAGATGAACAAAGTTTAAAAGTAGGTTCTTTAGATGACTTGTTTGAAAAAGATGATGACTCAAAAATAGAAATTCCGAAAGCAGGAGTTAATGAAAATAGTTATGAGCCACCAATAGAAAAAACTGCTAATAATGCACCAAAAGGACAATTTAGAGAAGAAGCTCCAACATTACCAATGGAGGAAAATGCACAAGACGATGACTTATTTTCACAAGACCTACAAGCAGAATTAGAAGCAAAGTTTGATGAATTGTTTGGAAGTGTTGATTCGAATAAGAAAAATAATTAAATGATAAAGAGTTATATATTTTTATATATAGCTCTTTTTTTGTGCTATAAAATAGTTAAATAAAATTTGTCAAAATATGTAACACAAAATAGAGAACAAATGTTTTAAAAACTATTGACTTAACCTTTTTATTATGATATAAGTTATATAAATTTGAGTAAAGAGAAGTGATTATTATGAAATTTATACATACTGCAGATATACATTTTGATAGCCCTTTTGCAACCTTAACTGGAAAAGGACAATTTGCGCAAGAGAGAAGATTAGAACAAAGAAAAGTTATGAAAGAAATGGCGGAATACATAAAAGAAAATAATATTCCATATTTTTTTATTGCAGGAGATTTATACGAACAAGATTACATAAAAAAGAGCACTATAGAATATGTAAACCAATTGTTTAATGAAATTCCTAATACAAAAGTATTTATTACACCAGGCAATCATGATCCATACATAAAAAATTCATTCTATAAACAGTTTAAATGGAGTGAAAATGTACACATATTTACTAACGAAATAGAAGTAATAGAAGATGAAAATGTTGATATATATGGCTATGGGTTTAATGATTTTTATATGGCTAAAAAATCTGATCAAATACACATAAAAAACAGACAAAAAATTAATATTTTGATAACTCACGGAAGTCTTGACAGTGGAACTGAAGAAAATAGAGAATACAATCCACTAACGACTAAAGAATTAAGAGAATTAGGTTTTGATTATGTTGCATTAGGACATATACACAAGTCAAGCTATAATGATTATTTAGGACAAAGTATAGTTTATCCAGGTTCGCCAATTTCGCTTGGATTCGACGAACTTGGAGATAGAGGGTTTATTGCAGGAAATATAGATGATAAAAATAAAGAATTAAAATTACAATTTATCAAAACATCTGCAAAAACATTTGCTGAATATAATTTTGATACTAGTGAAATTAATTCAGAGGAAGAATTAATAGAAAAAATAAACAATACCAAATTTGATGATAATAAATTTTATAAGATAATTTTAGTTGGCAAATGTAGTTTTAATATTGATGAAAATAAAATTTTGGATTTAATAAATATCAAAAATATTATAAGAATAAGAAATCATACGCAAGTAAAATATGATATAGAAGAGATTGCAAAGCAAATAAGCTTAAAAGGATTATTTGCCAAAAGAATCTTAGAAAAGATACAAAATACAGAAAACGAACAAGAAAAAAATCAATTAATAAGTGCATTTGAAGTAGGAATGGATGTACTTAATAAATAAGAGGTGAAACAAATTGAAGATAAAAAATATAAAAGTCAATGCATATGGAAACATAGAAAACAAAGATATAAATTTAGAAAAAGGCATAAATATAATTCATGGAGCAAATGAGAGTGGCAAATCGACATTATTAAATTATATTGTTAGTAGTTTTTATGGAATATCAAAAAACAAAGATGGCAAGGCTCTTTCAGACTATGAAAAATATAAACCATGGAATAGTACTGAATTTTCTGGAAGAATATCATATGAACTTGAAAATGGAGAAAAGTATGAGATATTCAGAGACTTTAATAAGAAAAATCCAAAAATATATAATGATAAATTAGAAGATATATCAGATAAATTTGAAACAGACAAAAAAGATGGAAGCAAATTCTTTATAGAGCAAATGGGAATAGATAAGCAAATGTATTTATCAACTGTTGTTTCAACACAAGAAGAAGTACGTTTAGATGAAAAAAATCAAAACATGTTAATTCAAAAGATAGCTAATTTGGCTGGAACAGGTGAAGATAACGTATCGTATAAAAAGGCATTAACAAAACTACAAGAAAAAATAAGAGATGAAATTGGAACAAGCAAAACTAGCCAGAAACCTATAAATATTATAGAAAAAAATGTTGCAGAAATAAATAATAAAATAGCTGAAACTGAAAAATATAGAAATAGAAAATATGAAATAGATGCTGAAAAGGAACAAATTTTATCCGAATTAAAAAAATTAGAACAACAAAGAAAGATTTTACAAGAACTTCAAGATTCTATGAAAAGTGAAGAAGAAATAAAGAATAAACTAGAAATAAGACAAAAAACATTAAGAGAGAATACATCTAAAATAACTGAATTGACGAATAAGCAAAATACAGTAAACGAAGAAAATGAAAAAATACAAAGCGCGAAAAAACATTTAAAAGAAATAATAACAGAACATCAAGAAAATGTAGAAAAACTAAATATAGAATTAGAAAAAATAACAAACGAAAAAGAAGAAATACAGGAAAAGGAGAAGATAAGTATTACGTTTGGTGTAATAACTAGCATATTGGTAATAGTGTTAATTTTATCAATTATCCTGGCAAAAAATTATGTAATTTCTGTAATGTTTGGAGTTTTCATGATTGTAGATATTGTACTTTATGTAATTAGCAAAAACAAACAAAAAGCCAATAAAGCAAAATTAAGAGAAAAAATAAATCAAGAAAAACAGTATAAAAGGGAGAAGTTAGAAAATCAACAACAGCAGATAATTGTTAATATAAATACAACAGAAAACGAATTAGAAAAACAGGAAGAAAAAGAAAAACAAGTAAACAGTGAGATATCAATGCTAAAAGGACAGATAATTTTACTGGAAAAAAATAATGAAAATATATCAAAAGAAATAGACCAAGACAACAAATCAATAAATGAAGAATCAATAAAGAGAAAACAACAAATGATAGAAAAATATAAAGATGAAAATATAAATGACTTACTATATATAGATGATTATCCAAATTATATTTCAAAAATAGAAGAAGCAATAAACAACAATAAAATACGAATTAAAGGGTTAGAAATAGAGTATAACACAATAATTCCTCAATTAGATGAAATGGTAATTCTAGAAGAAAAGTTAGAAGCAGACAAAGAGAAGTTAACTGAGTTTAAAGAAAAAGAAAATATTATTAATATTGCAATAGAAAATCTAATGAATGCATATGAAGAAATGAAAACGACGGTAACACCTAAATTTACAAAAAATCTTTCAGAGAGCATAAAAAAAATATCAAGCGATAAATATGATAAAGTTACCATAAATGATGAAAATGGAATGATTATAGAAAATAATAGAGGCGAATATGTAGAAGCAATAAAGCTTAGTACAGGTACAATAGACCAATTATATTTGGCACTTAGATTATCAATGATTGATGAGCTGTCAAAAGAAAATTTGCCAATTATATTAGATGAATCATTTGCATATTCAGATAATAATAGGTTAAAAAACATGTTGCAATATCTTTCTAGTGAGTTAAATAATCACCAAACAATAATTTTTACATGTACTGATAGAGAACAAAAAATGCTGGAAGCAATGAATATAACATACAATATAGTAGAGCTTTAGGAAAATACTTGAAATTGTGGGTTTTTTGGTATATAATTATTACGCTTATAAAAATTAATATAGAGGAGAAATTTTATGTTTCAAAAGTTAGAAGCAGTAGAAAAAAGATACGAAGAACTTAATAAAAAAATTGCAGACCCAGAAGTTATTGCAAATACAAGTGAATGGACAAAATTCATGAAAGAGCATGCAGAAATAGAAGAGGTTGCACAAAAATATAAGGAATATAAACAAATACAACAAAATATAGAAGAAGCTCAAGAAATTCTAAATGACCCAGAAATGAAAGAGTTAGCAGAAGAAGAGTTGTATGAGAATAAAGAAAAACTTCCAAAGATAGAAGAAGAGCTAAAGATATTACTTATACCAAAGGATCCAGATGACGACAAAAACATAATTTGTGAAATCAGAGCTGGAGCTGGTGGAGACGAGGCAGCATTATTTGCAGGAACTTTATACAGAATGTATTCAATGTATGCAGAAAGAAAACACTGGAAAATAGAAGTTTTAAATGAAAATGAGACAGGACTTGGAGGATATAAAGAAATATCATTCATGGTTACAGGAAAAGGTGTTTATAGTAGACTGAAATTTGAAAGTGGCGTTCACAGAGTACAAAGAGTTCCAGAAACAGAAGCAAGTGGAAGAATTCATACTTCAACAGCAACTGTTGCGGTATTACCAGTAGTAGAAGATGTTCAAATAGAAATAAATCCAGCAGACATTAAGCTAGAAGTATTTAGAGCTTCTGGTGCAGGAGGACAACACGTAAATAAAACATCATCTGCAGTAAGATTAATACACGTTCCTACTGGAATAGTAGCAGAGTGCCAAACAGAACGTTCTCAAACACAAAATAGAGAATATGCAATGAAACTTTTAAAATCTAGGTTATATGAAGTAGAAAAACAAAAACGTGATTCAGAACTTGCAAACGAGCGTAAGAGTCAAGTCGGAAGTGGAGATAGAAGTGAAAAAATACGTACTTACAACTATCCACAAGGACGTATAACAGATCATAGAATAGGACTTAGCATATATCAAATGGAAAACTTCCTGAATGGAGACTTAGATGAAATGATAGACAACTTAATTGCAGCAGATAGAGCAGAAAAATTACAAGGAAATGATGAAGAATAATCGTAACTAAAATTTAAAATATTAAACATAGTATAAAACGCAGAAAAAAGATGATGAAAATTTTATAATTACATCATCTTTTGCTTTGTATGAAATTACATTTGACTAATACTCAATTTTTGATATAATGTACTTAACAAAACGAAGGAGAGATTGCAATTTATGAATAATGAAGAAAATGATATAGAGCGTCAAGAATTAGCACGAAGGGTCGGAAAAAATGGAGACAGAATTTTAAGGGAATACTTTGATGATATAGGATTGGCTAATAAAACAAGTAATGAAATTAATGATTTAATAAATAGATTAAGAATTTGTGGAGTAGACATTAAAAAAGTTTTTTCTGAATGTGGACGAGATAGTACATTAAAAACCAAAGTTGATAGAAACCAGGCTATAGACATTGTATTGGGATTTTTTAGAGAATTTGGAATAGATGTATCTAAATTATTAGAAGAAGGCAAATATAATAATGAAAGTGAACAAGCAGTATATTTATCTTTTTATAAAGGAGTAAAAAGAAACGAGACTACAAGTCCAACTTTTGCAGGAGAAGATGTACATGCATATGCAAAAGAAACTGGTACACTGACAGATGCGTATTCATTAGTTCATGAAATATCGCATACACTATATGTTCAAAACCAGTTTGGAGAAGCAAGAATGATTTTAGGAGAAGTTATACCACAGTGTATGGAAAGAATGCTTGACAGCTATTTAATAGGGCTGGCTGAAAGAAAAGAAGTTGATATGGATGTTAAGTGTCTAAAAAAAGATATAACCAAAAGAAAAATCAGCACTGCAATTGATAGATTTAGAATGACAAGCAGAATAGCTAAAGGAGAATACAAATTTGCAAGTGAGAAGGCAGAACTTTCACGTTATATGTTAGCACAAATTTATGCAACACAGTTAATTAAAATGGATAAATCAGTTCGAAAGCAAAGAATAATTGACTTTATGGAAGCTTTGAAGAGTAACGACATACAGAAAGCAAATAATGCTTTTGATATGCAAATAGGTAAAGAGAATGCTAAAGAAAGAGATAAATATATCAGCAACAGCATATGGAATTTACAAAAAGATGTATTAACTTTTCAAGAAAATGAAGTGCTAAAAGAACAAACAGCCGGAACAACAAGAACAATAAGTAAAGAAGACGAGAAGGAGCCGGAAATGTAAACAGGGCTAATAATATAATGAAAGTAATGATAATAAATTTTCAGAATATATAAATACTTTAGAATAAAAAACAAACTAAGCAAATAAAATGTACAAAAAAGATAGGAGAAAAAATGTACGATTTATTAAAAGTTACAATGCTTGGTTTGTTTTTTGGCACATTTGGCACAACCTTAGGTGGAATAATAGGTGTAAGGTTTCAAAATCCATCAAATAAAGTATTAAGCTTTATTCTGTCATTAGCAGGAGGACTAATGACCTCTATATTAAGTTTTGATTTAATTCCAGAAGCTTTAAAAATTGCATCTATAACTAATGTTATTTTAGGAATAGCTTTAGGAATATTTTGTATGATTATTTGCAATTATTTAGTTGATAAAAAGTTTACAGAAAATTCTCAAATGTTAAGAAGCATAAAAGAAGAAAATAAAAAAGATTTATTAAGAGCAGGAATTGTAACAAGTATAGGTTTGGCAATACATAATTTTCCGGAAGGACTTGCAATAGGTTCTGGCTTTGGAGCTTCACTAACGTTAGGGTATTCTCTTGCAATTGCGATATGCATACATGATATACCAGAAGGAATTTCAATGGCTGTGCCGATGAAAAATGGAGGAATGAAAGCGCCTAAAGTCTTATATTATGTAATTCTTTCTGGAGTAACAACAGGGATAGGAGCACTAATTGGAAAAATAATTGGTGGAATATCGCAAGATGTAATTGCTGTGTGCCTAAGCTTTGCGGCTGGAGCAATGCTGTATATAGTTTCAGGAGAATTAATACCTGAATCTAATAAAATTTATGAAGGAAAAGCAAGTACCATAGGAACAATAATTGGATTTGTATTAGGATTAATTGCCGTAAATATATAAAATATAGTGAATTAAATCTTGATTAAACCTACCCAAATGTTATATACTATCGTTAGAAAAATATTGGAGGAATCAACACATGGAACAAATAAAAAATATAATGTTTATATGCACTGGAAACACATGTAGAAGTGCTATGGCAGAAGGCATGATGAAGAAAATGTTAGCGGATAAAGGAATAAGAGACGTAAATGTATGTTCTGCTGGACTTCGTGCATCGACTGGTGAATATTCAACAGATGAAGCAATAATGGTAATGAAAGAAGACTATGACGTAAATTTATTAAACCATCAATCTATAAATGTTAAAAATACAGACGTAAAAGATATGGACTTGATTTTGTGTGCCACACATGCACACCTAACTACATTGGAATATATGTATCCAGAGCTTGCTCATAGAATATTTACAATAAAAGAATACGCATATGGACCAGATGTACAAGACAAAGATATAGATGATCCATGGGGATATCCTGCTGATGTATATAGAAAATGTGCAAAAGAAATATACGATGCTTTAAAATTAATTGTAGATAAGATTACAAATGCATAAACTATTATTAGTAATAAGGAATCAAGGGAAGGATAAAAAATGAATAAAGAAGAATTAATTAACGGATTGAATGACAGGCAAAAAGAGGCTGTGCTTGCCACAGATGGACCATGCTTAGTAATTGCTGGCGCAGGAAGTGGAAAAACAAAAGTGCTAACACACAAGATTGCATATGATATAGAAAGTGGAATTAAACCATGGAATATACTTGCAATTACATTTACAAACAAAGCTGCAAATGAGATGAAAGAGAGAATAGAGAAGCTTATTGGAGATGCAGCAAAAGACTTGTGGATGGGAACTTTCCACTCTATTTGTGTGCGTATTTTAAGAAGATACATAGATAGAATTGGATATAAGACAGACTTTGTTATTTTCGACACATCTGATCAGAAAACTTTAATAAAAGAGTGTTTAAAGGCTTTAAAAGTAGACGATAAAATATTTACGGACAGAGGGGTTTTGTCTGAAATTAGCAATGGCAAAAATGAAATGCTTGAACCAAAAGCTTATGGCGTAAAATATTCAGGGGACTTCAGAAAAGAGAAAATTGCAGAAATTTATGAGTTATATCAGAGAAGATTAAGAGAAAATAATGCGATAGATTTCGATGATATCATCAATTTTACTATAAAAATACTAAGCGAGAATCCAGATGTTTTAGATTATTACACAGAGAAATTTAAGTACATTTTAGTTGATGAGTATCAGGATACAAACAAGGCTCAATTCACACTTGTATCATTATTGGCATCAAAGTATGGAAACGTTACCGCTGTTGGCGATAATGACCAGGGAATTTATAGTTTTAGAGGTGCAGATATTTCTAATATACTAAACTTCGAAAGAGATTTCCCAGGAACAAGAATTATCAAACTAGAGCAAAACTACAGATGTACAGGAAATATATTAAAGGCTGCAAATGCAGTAATAAAGCACAATGAAAACAAATACGACAAGAAGCTATGGACAGAAAACGAAGAAGGACACTTGCCTTGCATATATTGTGGAGAAGATGAATATGACGAGGGCAGATACATTGTAGAGCAAATAAACCATTTAAAAACAGAAGAATATTACAAAAATTCTGACTTCACAATTTTATATAGAATGAATGCTCAATCAAGAGCAATAGAAGATATTCTTATGAGAGAAGGCATTCCATACAAAGTTATTGGTGGCTTAAAGTTCTATGAAAGAAAAGAAATAAAAGACATAATTGCATATTTAAGGTTAATACATAATTCTGCGGATAATCTATCTTTAAAGAGAATTATAAATGAGCCAAAACGTGGAATTGGAAAGACAAGCATAGACCAAATTCAAGAAATTTCAGACAAAACAGGTAACTCTATGTATGAAATTATAAGAAATGCACAAGAATATGGATTGACGAGAGTTTATTCAAATTCTAGAGATTTTATTGAACAAATGGAATATTTGAAGTCTAAAAAGGACGAGCTTAAAATATCAGATTTAATTAAAGAAACACTTAATAAAACTGGATATACAAAGGCATTGGAGAATGAAAACAGTGTTGAAGCTGAGACTAGAATAGAAAACTTGGAGGAATTCTTAACAGTTGCAATAGAATTTGAAGAAGAATCGGCAGACAATACATTAGCCGAATTCTTAGAAAACATCACACTTTCGAGTGATATAGATGGAATGGAAGACCAAGACGATTCAGTAACATTAATGACATTGCACAGTGCAAAGGGACTTGAATTCCCAGTAGTATTCTTGGTTGGAATGGAAGAGGGAATATTCCCAGGATACAAATCTATAGGCGAGCCACAGGCATTAGAAGAAGAAAGACGTCTATTCTATGTTGGAATAACAAGAGCAAAACAATACTTATACTTAACATGTGCAAAACATAGAACGATATTTGGTTCAACAAGCTACAATCAAGTATCAAGATTCGTAAAAGAAATTCCAGAGGAATTGCTAGAAGGTTATGCAGAAGTGGTAGAAAGAAAATCAGTAGATAAAGAAGAATTTAAAGACTACGGATATAGATGGAGCTATGGAAAAGGACAAACAGTAAAAACATTCAAGATGAGTGAAGAAGATAAATCAGCTGTTGCAAAGACAATTGGAGAACAAGGCACAAAATCTGAATATCAATTTAGAACTGCAGAAAGCTTCTTAAACTCAATAAAGCAAAACAATCAAACAAACGATGTAGACTTATCAAAATATCAAGTGGGTCAACGTGTTTACCACAAAAAATTCGGAGAAGGAACAATAATGAAATTAGAACAAGAAGGCAACGACATAAAGGTAGACCTAGAATTCGATAAAGTGGGGCACAAGAGATTAATGGCAAAATTTGCCGGTTTGGAAATAATAGGATAGATTGCCAACATTAAGTAGAAAAACTTACATCAAATAATTGAATAAAAAAATGAAAATTTGCCATAATAAAAACATAAACCTTAGGAAAGGAAGTTTTTAATTATGGCAAATTTAAGTCAAATTGAATTACAAAATTTACGTCATTTGATAGGCGCACATGAAACAAATTATCAAAAATTAAACACATATGCATCACAAGCAGTAGATCCACAAATAAAGCAAATATTCACAAAATCAGCACAGGATGCTTTAAACACAAAGCAAAAATTGATGTCATTTTTAAATATTTAAGTTATGGAGGATACGAAAATGGATGAGAAAACAATGGTAAACGATATACTAGAAGGCGTAAAATCTGGTCTAAAAACTTATCAAGGAGTAATATCAGAAGCAGAAAATATGCAATTAAGACAAACAATACAACAAATAAGAAATAATGATGAAAGCTTTCAATACGAACTATTCAAAGTAGCACAAACAAAAGGCTATTACAAACCAGCACAATCAGCAACACCAACAGAAATACTAACAGTAAAAAACGAATTACAATAAAATTTAAATGAGCAGAAAACCTAATAGTGAAATGCCACCAAAATGTAAGGAACTTTTGGTGACATTTCATATAGGACTGCTCTTTTTTATTGATTGCTAAGTAATACTTTTATCAGCTCATCAATTATTTTCTTATTATAAGAATTTAATTTATTATAGCCAGCAATAGAATTATAAGTTGTGCTCTGCTCTGGAACATCCAAAAACCCACCTAACAAATGGTTAGGTGTTATTTTATATGCGAAAAAAACGCATATTAGGTATTTATAAATTAAAGAAATTGATATATAATATAACTAATATTATAATTTTTAATACAAAAGCAAAAAATAATAATGAAAGGAAGGAAAACTTATGGAAAAATTTATGAAAAAAACTAAAGGTATAACATTAATTGCATTAGTAGTAACGATAGTTGTTCTATTAATTCTAGCCGGCGTAAGCATTAACATGGTGCTAGGACAGAATGGAATTGTTACAAAAGCAAAAGATGCAAGAGACAAAACCGAACAAGCAAAGCAAAATGATTTGGCAAGCATGGATCAAGTGGTTAAAGACATGGATGACATACTAAATGACAACGGAACATCTGGAGGAGATGATACACCAACAGAAACAAAAACACTTGTAGAAGCATTTAATGCAGGAGAACTAAAAATAGGTGATTACGTAGAATACAAACCAACAGCAAGACAAACATACACAAGTGCAACAGACGAAAATGGCTGGGCAGACCAGACATACACAGTAGATACAACTACAACATGGAGAGTGTTGGGACTAAGTGATGACGGAAGTCAAGTACTATTAACATCAGGAAGCCCAATAAAAAAGAATATGGATACAAGTTCAACAAACGACTGGGACAAGGATCCATATCTATATATGAAAGGTGCTTATGCGTATGTAAATTGTGAAAAAATGTTAAATGACATTTGTGCAATCTATAGCACAGATTTAGGAACAGCAAGAAGCATGACAATAGAAGATATAAATAAAGCATGTGGAGTAAAGGTAGAAAACAATACAGTATATTTAGAATCAGATACAAGTAAAACAAATATAGACGGAGGTAAAGTATTAGGACAAACATATACTTACACAGCATCTGATTATACACCAGAAAGTTATATAGATGGAAAGAAAAATGCAACAGCAGGCGAAACTGTAACAGCTACAGGATATTATTATGATATAACATCAATGACTGGAACTAAAATAGGAAATACAACGTTAGGAAGCCTATTATTTGATAAAACAACAGACGACTATGCAAAAGCATACTGGCTGGCTTCTCCTGGTGTGGATGTGAACTCTTCCCGTGCTTACTTCGGGCCTGGCTTTGTAGGCGATGATGCTGGTCCCGGCTTCTACTATTTCGGCTCGTATGGCCTCTGGTTTGCGGGTGGGTACGCTGTTCGTCCCGTAGTTTCTCTGAAATCTGATGTCACAACAGCACAAGTAAAGAAATTGGCAAATCAAAGTATAACAGAAGATGCTTGGAGTGGCTATTCTGTACAATGGAGTGCAAGTGGAGACGCAAGCAACGGTGAAGCTGGAGTTCATAGTTCAGGAGGAAATCATCAATATCAATAACAGAAGATTATAGAATACCCCAAGAAGTCCTCGTGACTTTTGGGGCGCTGTTTAAAAAGAGGCACAAATAATTGCAAAATTTAAATTCAAAAAAGTACTTGAAAATTTCTTTATTTTAATATAGAATATTGCTGATAATAATAAAAAAGGAGTTGTTTATCATAAACGTATTAAAAAAATCTTTTATGCATATCAGGCGTTCTATAAAGCTTGCAGTACTAATTTTACTGTCAGCAGTAATAATTGGAATGATGATTGTATACTTTTTTAAACCAACATATTCAGTTTCATTAAATGGTGAGTTTATAGGATATACACAGAATAAGAGTGAACTACAAGCAAAAATAAATGATGCAATTCAAAAAGGTGATGGAGCAAATTTAGCTTTTATTCAAATTGACTCAATGCCAGAATATAAATTATGTTTATTAAAAAAAGATGTGCAGACAAATGATGATGAAATTTATAATAAAATAGTTGGACAAGGTACTACATATTATAGATATTATGCAATACTAGAAGATGGCAAAGAAAAATATTATGTATCTAAATTTGAAGATGCAGAAGACATCGTAAAACAATTAAAAGATAAAGAGAGTACAAATAGTGATAAAATAACAATATTAGAAAAATATAATACAAGTGAAGCAACATTCACAGATGTTGAAACCTGTGTGGCAAGCTTATACAAAGAAAAACCAAAAGTGGTAGTAAAAAGAGTGGCTTCAACAGGTAGTTCAGCAATTCCGCCATCATCAGTAAACACAGGAGCAAAAGTTAATTTAGGAATAAGCTTAATAAGACCGCTTTCTGGAACGCTAACATCAAGATTTGGCTCAAGATGGGGAAAAACGCATAAAGGTGTAGATATAGGAGCAAGCAAAGGCACAAAAATAGTTGCAGCAGCTGCTGGAACAGTAACAGTATCGCAATACGGGTACAGCGGAGGATATGGTAATTATATAATGTTGTCGCATGGAAATGGCGTTCAAACAGTTTATGGACACTGTACATCATTACTAGTAAATGTTGGAGAATACGTTTCGCAAGGACAAGCAATAGCAACAGTTGGAAACACAGGAAACTCAACAGGAAACCACTTACACTTTGAAATAAGAGTAAATGGAGTAGCACAAAATCCACAAAATTACGTATATTAAAATAATAAAAATCTTGGAGGATTTGAATCCTTCAAGATTTTTTCTATTTTACAAAGTACTTTGTTGCAACTTTTACTACATGATTTTTTATTATAAGTGTTGCTGTTTCATGCAATTTAGCAGCTAATGCATCAGAATATTCAACATATGTACCAAACTCTGTTATTGCAGAGTAAAATGACCTTAAATTAGGAAATTTCACGTTTACGTCGTTAAAGATTAAATAGTAGTAATCATTATACGAGTATAACAGCGAAGATTTTGAAATTTTGTCCACATTTCCAAGCTCAGATGTGGATAAGAACTCTGCAAAATTGCAAAAATCCTCGAATGTATTGAACCTATATATTAGAGAAGCTGTAGACATATTAGGAACTTTTCTAGATACCTTAAATTTTTTCCTTTCTGGCTCATTCTTTGAACGGCTTCTTGTAATTGTAAGCATAAATGTTCCATTATCTAAAGCGTATGTTTCAACTTTTAGCTGATAATTATCTGTAATAAAACCATAATCTTTTTCTGCTTTATCTAGAACAGATAGGAATAATGATTGTGTTTCACTAGAGTCTGACATAAAAGAGTGTAAATCTAAGTCATTTGCTTCTAAATCTGCACTACTTAATGTTATTTTTATTTTATCATCATTAATTTTCTCAAACTTCATTTAGTACCTCCTAAGATATACTTATATTATACTACTAAAATATATCTAATTAAATGAACAAAATATGGAAATATTGTGTTTATATATTATATTACTGTTATCTAATAAATGTAATATTTAATATACCACATAAAAAGCAAAAAATAAAGCGAAATTTGACGAAAATGAAAAAATATATTTAACTTTTAGTATTGAAAAAAACTCGATTTCAAGATATAATACAAAATGTAAAATTGAATTAGAAAAACGTTGTATCCGTAGGAGATAGAACTTTACATAAAACTAATTCGCAATAAAAAACGGAGGATAAAAACATGAAAAACAAAAATACATGGATATGCATACTATTCATTTTAGCAGGACTTGTTATAGGAGGTTTAATAGGGCAACTTACATCAGGGGTTGACTTCCTATGGTGGCTATCATACGGTCAAGAATTTGGACTATCTGCAAATTCACCACTTGTACTTGACTTAGGAATAGCAAAAGTAACATTTGCATTAATGTTTAAAATAAACATTGCAAGTATAATTGGCGTAATAATTTCAATTTTCATATATAGAAAAGCTTTATAATTACATTTTGCAGAAATAATTTATTTTTATAAAATTGCACACGTTGTGCTTGGTCGGAGCTCCTTCGGACTCCTCAAAGGGCGCACTTAGGTTTATTTTATAAAAATAGAAATTATTTCTACAGCAATTGTAATGTAATATAGGTTTTATAGATATATAGTGGTGGAAAGGATTTATATTGACTATAAAAAAATTACCATCAACTGAAAGGCCATATGAAAAGGCACAAATGTATGGAATTGAAAATTTATCAAATTCAGAATTATTAGCAATAATAATAAAAACAGGAACAAAAGAGAAAACATCGGTACAACTCGCACAAGAAATTTTATCAATAGAAAGTAAAAATAAAGAAAATATTCAGTTTTTGCAAGATATTTCACTAGAAGAGCTAACCAAAATTAAAGGAATAGGAATAGTTAAGGCAATTCAGATTAAAGCTGTATGCGAAATGGCAAAGCGAATTTCAAAACCACTAAATGATAACAATGTATGTATAAGGTCATCAGCATCAGTGGCAAATTTGTTAATGAATGAGATGAAGCTTGAAAAAAGAGAAAAGGTGAAAGTACTGGTTTTAAATACAAAGAATGTGTTGCAAAAGATTATAGATGTGTCATATGGTGGCACAAATTCAGCAATAATAGAGCCAAAAGATATATTAGCAGAACCAACAAAGATGGGAGCACCGAAGATTATTTTGGTACATAATCATCCAAGCGGAGACCCAACACCGAGCAAAGAAGATATAGAAACAACCAAAAGATTATATAATGCAGCTACATTATTAGGCATAGAGTTATTAGACCACATTGTAATTGGAAACGAAAGATACACGAGTATATTTTCAATAGGAGGATTGAGGTAAACAATGAATTTTTTTACATTTGTATCGAAAGACATAGGGATGGATTTAGGAACATCTAACATTTTGCTAACAATAAAAGGAAAGGGAATAGTTCTAAACGAGCCTTCTGTTGTGGCAATAAATAGACAAAACAACCAAATTGTTGCAACAGGCCATGAAGCAAAGGAGATGCTTGGCAGAACTCCAGAACAAATTAGGGCAGTAAGACCAATGAAAGACGGTGTTATTGCGGATTTTACTGCAGCACAGATGATGATTAAGAATGTAATTACAAAAGTTTGTAAAAGATATAATGCTGGAAGACCAAGAGTTGTAGTAGGAGTTCCATCTGGAATTACAGAGGTTGAAGAAAGAGCCGTCGAAGAGGCTGTAACTCAAGCTGGAGCAAGAGAAGTGTACTTAATAGAAGAACCTATGGCGGCAGCAATTGGTGCAGGAATAGATGTAGCAGAACCAACAGGAAACATGGTGGTAGATATAGGTGGAGGAACAACTGAAGTAGCCGTAATATCTCTAGGTGGAATAGTTGTAAGTGATTCTATAAGAGTTGCAGGAGATACCATGGATGACGAGATTATTAATTATATAAAAAATAATTTAAATCTAGCAGTAGGAGGTACAACAGCAGAGCAAGTTAAGCTTGAACTTGGGTGTGCAATTCCGCTAGTAACACAAAAATCTATGGAAATAAGAGGTAGAGAACTTACAACAGGATTACCAGAAAACAAAGTTGTAACATCAGAGCAAGTTCAAGAGGCAATGGCTCCTTCTATAGAAAAAATTATAGATTTAGTAAAGGCAACTCTTGAAAAAACACCACCAGAGCTGGCATCAGACATAATAGAGCGTGGAATAGTGCTAACAGGTGGAGGAGCTTTAATAAAAGGGATAGATACATTAATTTCTCAAAGAATAGAAATTCCTGTTTATGTGGCAGATAGACCACTTGATTGTGTAGCAAATGGAACCGGTAAAACAATAGAAGATATGGACAAGCTTAGAACAGCGTTGATTAGGAATAGAAGAAGATAAACCATAGCCATAAAAATATTGGACAATTGTAATTATTTTTCAATTATCAGAAGGAGGCATTAACTATAAATGTATAGGAACAAGAAAACCGGCATAATAGGAGTAGTCATTACTATTATAGTTTTAGTTGTAATTGTAATTATTTCAAACATAAAAATTGAAGATTTTTCACATATAGGAGGAGCATTAAGTTCTTTTGTAATGCCAGTTCAAAATGGAATTACTTACATAAAGAATAAATTTAGTGGAAATAGTACATTTTTCTCAGACCTTGCAACTATAAAAGAAGAAAATAAAACTTTAAAAGAGCGTAACAGCGAACTTGAAAAATCTTTAAGAGAATTGGAAGTAATAAAGTCTGAAAATGAAACACTAAAAGAGTATGTAAATTTAAAAGATAAATATACAGAATACACAACTATTCCGGGCTATGTAATTAATAAAAATACAAGTAACTACAGCAACATAATAGTAATAAACATTGGTAAAAATGATGGCGTAGATGTTGGAATGCCAGTAATTGCCGATGCAGGATTAGTCGGACATATAATTTCTGTTACAGATACAACTGCAAAGGTACAAACTTTATTAGATACATCTAGTGCGGTAAGTAGCGTGGTTGGAACAGCAAGAGATTCTGTTATAATAAAAGGAAATCTAGAAAATTCAAACATGCTAAAAGGAACATATATACCAACTTCTGCGGCATTATTAGAAGGTGACAAGGTTGAAACCTCTGGGTTAGGTGGAATTTACCCAAAGGGAATTACAATAGGAACCGTAAAACAAATAATAGAAACAAAAAATTTAACCAACAGATATATTTTAGTAGAACCTGCCGTTAATTTTGATAAGTTGGAGACGGTTTTAGTAATTATTAAGTAGAGAGGAGCTAAAGAGTTGAAAAAAACAATTACAATACTATGTTTAGTATTAATATTTTTTTTAATATATTTTTTGCAAGCAAATTTTTTTACTTGGTTCAACATAGCTGGTATAATGCCTAATTTATATGTGATTTTAGTATTATTTATAGGCTTATTCATGAAAAGAAAACTAGGAGTAGTATTCGGGTTTACGTTTGGGCTATATTTAGATATAATACTTGGCAAAACTGTTGGAATATCTGCTTTTGCACTAGGTGCAATTGGGCTAATTGGCGAGATATTAAGTAAAAATTTTTCAAAAGATAGTCGTTTTATAGTAACACTAATGGTTATAATTACAACGGCAATCTATGAAACAGTTTTATATATTTTTACAATGCTTAGAACAGAAGGAACAATTGAAATATTGGCATTTTCAAAAATACTTCTTGTTGAGCTTGTGTTTAACATATTAATAACAATAATAATATATCCATTAATAAAAAAAGCTGGATATTATGTAGAAAATTTATTTGATGATAAGTTTATTTTAACAAGATATTTTTAATACTTGTAAAGAAGGTGAGTTATTGGGAAAAGAAAAAGCTAAAAATGATAGAATTAGATATAACATAATAACAATATTAGTGTACTTAGTTGGAATTGTGCTACTTGCTCAATTATTTAATCTTCAAATTGTGCATGGAGAAGAGTATAGAGAAACCTCAAATACAAAGCTTACAAGGGAAAGTGTACTAAAGGCAGATAGAGGAAGTATTAAAGATAGTTCTGGAACAATGCTTGCATCAGTTGATGCCCAGTATTCAATAGTTTTATATAAAACAAAGGTTAACAACGAGACTTTAAACACAACAATATTGAAATTATTGAACATATTATCCACAAACGGTGACTCATATGTGGATAACTTCCTTATAGATGTTAATCCATACAGGTTTAAACTGGAAGAAGAAGAGAGTCAGAAAAAGTGGAAAAAAGCGAACAACATAGATGAAGATGCAACTGCAGAAGAAGCGTTTAACTATTTTAAAAATAAATATGATATTACATCTGACAATGTAGAAGATATAAGAAAAATACTAGCAATAAGATATGAAATATCATATAAGGGATATAGCAGTACAAAATCTATAGAAATAGCAAGCAATATAAGCAGACAAAGTTTAGAGCAGATAAAAGAAAGAAATGCAGAGTTTTCTGGTGTAGAGGTTGTTGAAACGCCAGTAAGAGTCTATCCACTAAAAACAACAGCTTCTCATATATTAGGGAGAATTGGCAGAATAGAAAGTAGTGAGCTTGAAGGGAATGAAGACATATATAATCAGAACGATATTATAGGAAAATCTGGAATTGAATATGTATTTGAAAAATACTTAAAGGGAGCAGATGGCGTAAAGCAAATAGACATGAATGTTGATGGTACAATAACAGACGAATATGTATCAAAAGAGGCTGTTTCTGGTTCTGATGTAATATTAACAATAGATTCTAAGCTACAGGCTGTAACAGAACAGGCGTTAGCAGACAACATAAATAAAATTGCAAACCATGGATTCTCGCAAGAAGATAACCCTGCAGATGCAGGTGCAGCAGTTGTTTTAAATGTAAAAACAGGGGAAGTAATTGCGATGGCAAGTTATCCAGACTACGACCCATCTGCTTTCGTAAATGGAATAAACACAAATACATGGAATTACTACATAAACGGAGATACAAAACCATTGGAAAACAAGGCAATATCTGCAATGTATTCTCCAGGTTCTACTTATAAAATGGTAACAGCACTTGCAGGACTCGAAACAGGTACAATTACCCCAAAAACAAAAATAAATGATACAGGAGTATTTAGAAAGTATAACAGCTCTTGGAAATGCTGGAATAGATATGGACATGGATATTTAAATGTATCGCAGGCAATAGAACACTCGTGTAACTATTTCTTCTATGATTTAGGAGATAGACTTGGAATAGATAATCTTGCAAAATACTCATATTATTTAGGTTTAGGACACAAGACAGGAATTGAGCTTAAAGGTGAAATAGATGGTGTACTTGCAAGTAACGAAATTGCAAAACAAGAAAACAGAGTATGGAATCCAGGAGAAACAATTTCTGCTGCAATAGGTCAAAGTTACAACACATTTACTCCATTACAAATGGCAAAATATGTTGCAATGATAGCAAATAGAGGTAAAAACTTAGATGTTACAATAGTAAAATCTATAATAAACCCAGACGGAAGTGAAGTTTCAAGAGACGAATATGAATCATATGTAAATGAAAAGCTAGGTTTACAACAAGAAAATGTAGAAGAGATGAGCTTCAAAGAAGAAAACATAGAAGCCATACTAGAAGGAATGAGAGGAGTTACAAGTGAATCTGGAGGAACAGCATATTCAACCTTCAAAAACTTTAACATAGAAGTAGGAGGAAAAACAGGTTCTGCTCAAACAGGTGTACAAGGCAAAACAAACGCATGGTTTGTTGGATTTGCACCATTCGATGACCCAGAAATTGCAATAGTAGTATTTGTTAGAAATGGTGGACACGGAAGTTACACAGCAGAAGTTGCAAGAGATATAATAGCCCAATACTTTGGAATGAACACAAATCAAGTTACAGAAAACACAACAGCAATACCAACAGTACAAATAATAAACTAAAAATGAACATCTGATAAAGCTAAAATAGAAAGTGCAAATATTAATATAAAAGAGGATGTAAATATGAAAAGTTGCATAACAATAAATCTAAAAAAAGACAACATAGTAATAAAAATAAATGAGGATTTTTCACAAGAAGATATAATGTACTCACTAAGAAAGAAAATACCAGAGTTAAAAAAATTATATCAGAGTGAAAAAACGCCAATATTAATAACAGGAAAAGTACTAAAAAATAGAGAAATAGACGAAATACAAGAATTAATAAAAAAGCACCTCGATGTAAAAATAAAATTTGATAGCCCAAGAACATTAGGACTACACGGAATTACAAAAACATATTGCAAAGAAATAGCAACATCAGAAACAAAATTTCATAGAGGTTCAGTAAGGTCTGGACAAAAAGTAGAATTTGAAGGAAGCCTAGTAATACTAGGAGATGTAAACGATGGGGCAGAAGTAATAGCAGGAGAAAACATAATAGTTTTAGGGGATTTAAGAGGCCTTGCACATGCCGGTGCAAAAGGCAACAAAGAAGCAATAATCGCAGCATCTTCAATAGAGGCACCACAACTAAGAATCTCTAACATAATAAAAGAAAGAGAAAGAGAAGAAATACTAGAAAGCACAAGAAAAACATATGCATATGTCGATGCAGATGGAAAAATGGAATTAGAATAGTCAGAAAAAATTATAGCATAAGCAAAAAAAATAATAAAATTTAAATAAATCCTCAGATTTCAGGAAAATTGAAAGTCTGGGGATTTTTTTATGTATATATGAAAATGTTATTTTCTAAATTTTTTACAAAATATAAAAATTGCAAATACTAGAAATTTAGAAGAAAGACTGTTCTATAATGAAAATATAAATTAAAGCATGAATGCTTTGCAAGTGATATTATTATAACTGGAGAAAAATTATAAAATATAATATTATATTGGGATAAATCGAAAACTTCCAACACCAACAATCCGTGTGCTAATAGGGGAGGTAATTACAACAATACAGGCTCAAACAATCCTGTAGCTAACCGTAACAACAATAGCACTGACAACAGCAACAACAACATCGGTTTCCGTGTTTCACTCTAATACAATTTCTAGATTATATATTTTACGGAATATATACAATGAAAGTATTAGTATTAAAGAGATTTATCACATCCTAATTTAGGTAAACATGAATCAGTAAAGCATATGTTAGTACAAAAATTGGAATACATGTGTTTTACGAAAATTAGCCGGTAATAATATAAATAGATTACTGGCTTAAAAATAATAATAAATTCTGGTGAAA
>OGOP01000007.1_pt1 | contig 153909 bp, 131 predicted proteins | sample 1552591 | NCBI WGS metagenome assembly OGOP01 (sample SAMEA2580120, study PRJEB22360) | human gut metagenome | biome: human gut; feature: human-associated habitat; material: faeces | place: Denmark | collected 2008/2010 | reverse complement strand
GCAACAGGTGGTAAACAGTACAAAGTAGCCGAAGGCGATATCATTAACGTAGAAAAGCTTGGAGTAGAAGCTGGTGAAAATGTTACTTTTGATCAGGTTCTTGCTGTAAATGACGGTAGCTTAAAAGTTGGACAGCCAACAGTAGCTGGAGCAACTGTTACTGCTTCTGTAGTAAAAGAAGGAAAAGCTAAAAAGGTTATCGTTTACAGATATAAGAGAAAAACTGGCTATCACAAGAAAAATGGTCATAGACAGCAGTACACACAGGTTAAGATTGAAAAGATCAATGCTTAATCCATGTATGTAATCCAGATAGGAGTGCAACATGATTACAGTTACTGTTAGTAAAAATGAAGATGGTATTTACAATCGCATTTGCATGCATGGACATGCAGGATATGCTGAGTATGGGCAGGACATTGTATGTGCTGCGGCATCCGCATTATTTATAAATACCGTAAATGCAATTGAGAAGTTTACTGATGATGATTTTCATGTAGATCAGGACACCAAGACGGATCAGGTTATATTGCAGATGACTTCATCCATTAGTGATAAGTCTAAATTATTGGTGGATTCCTTATTGCTTGGCTTACAAGGCATTGAGGAAGAATATAGCAGAGAATATATTCGTGTAATATTTCAATAAATCAACAGGGAGGTGTAAGGATATGTTAAACATGAATCTTCAATTATTCGCTCATAAAAAGGGTGTTGGTTCTACAAAGAACGGTAGAGATTCTGAGTCTAAGAGATTAGGAGCTAAGAGAGCTGACGGACAGTTCGTTTTAGCTGGAAATATTCTTTACAGACAGCGTGGTACTAAGATTCATCCAGGTCTTAATGTTGGACGTGGTGGAGATGATACATTATACGCTTTAGTTGACGGTGTATTAAGATTTGAAAGAAAGGGTAGAGACAAGAAGCAGGCTTCTGTTTACCCAGTAGAATCAAAATAATCTATAACATTACAAACATAACACCCCAGATACTTGAGTAATCAAATATTTGGGGTGTTTTAACTCATGGAAAAAGATAAATTATATGTAGTATAGTTAGGATGATGTGATACAATTCATTTTCTGTGAGTTAGAACATCCCAGAGTATACGAAAGAAAAGATAGAAAGAAGGATGAGGTGAAAAAATGTTCGCAGATAGTGCAAAGATATATATACGTTCCGGAAAAGGCGGAGATGGTCATGTGAGTTTTCGTCGTGAATTGTTCGTTGCAGCAGGAGGACCAGATGGCGGTGACGGTGGACGTGGCGGTGATTTGATATTTGAAATGGATGAAGGATTAAATACACTGAACGATTTTCGTCATGTACGAAAGTATTTTGCCAGTGATGGAGAGCCTGGAGGAACAAGAAGATGCCATGGAAAAGATGGTATGGATATGGTTGTAAAAGTTCCACCTGGAACAGTTGTAAAGGATGCAGAGAGTGGAAAGGTAATTACCGATATCAATTATGAAAATCCACGCGAAGTTGTACTAAAAGGTGGACGTGGAGGAAAAGGAAATCAGCATTATGCTACGGCTACCATGCAGGTGCCTCAGTTTGCACAACCGGGAAAGCCGGGAAAAGAATTGACAGTGCTTTTAGAGCTGAAAGTTATTGCAGACGTTGGTTTGGTTGGTTTCCCTAATGTTGGAAAATCTACCTTTTTAGCGCGAGTTACCAATGCAAAGCCTAAAATTGCAAATTACCATTTTACGACACTAAACCCTAATTTGGGAGTAGTGGATTTAGATGGTGGAGATGGCTTTGTTATTGCAGATATACCTGGATTGATTGAAGGTGCATCGGAAGGAATTGGATTAGGACATGAATTTTTACGCCATGTAGAGCGTACGAAAGTTATGATACACATGGTAGATGCTGCATCAACAGAAGGCAGAGATCCAATTGAAGATATTAAAGTAATCAATGCGGAGCTGGCATCTTATAATGAAGAATTAGCTAGTAGACCTCAAGTGATTGCTGCAAATAAAATTGATGTGTTCTACGGGAACGAAGGAGAAGAAGTATTACAGGCATTAAAGGATGAATTCGAACCAAAAGGCATTAAAGTATTTCCAATTTCGGCAGTTAGTGGTAAGGGCGTAAAGGAACTTCTGTATTATGTAAAAGAACGTTTAAATGAAATCGGAGATGAACCAGTTGTCTTTGAGAAAGAATTTTTCGTAGATTCCTTAGAAATTGCAGATGAGCCATATACAGTAGAAGTAGATGAAGATGGTATGTATGTAGTGGAAGGCCCAAGAATTGAGAAGATGCTGGGATATACAAATTTAGATTCAGAAAAGGGATTTGAATTTTTCCAGAAATTCTTAAAAGAAAATGGTATATTAGAACAATTAGAAGCGTTAGGTATTGAAGATGGAGATACTGTACGGATGTACGGATTGCAGTTTGATTACTATAAGTAGTTTTTGATTGTTTGAAAGGGGGCAGTAAGCCTCCTTTTTGCTATAGAAAGGTACGAAATACAAGATGAAAAAGAAATGGAAGTGGATGAAAAAAGTTTTTTGCACCGATGTAACTGAAAATGAAGAAAAAAGTGCAAATAAAATTATGATGATAATTATTACAATTGTTGTTTTGATTTGTATGGGTGCAATTCTATTTAATGATAGAGCAGCAGACCCACTTGCGTGGGTATCTGCATTGTTACTGGCATTTATTATACTTGTCTGTGGATATATTGTCTACATTCGCCCGATTAGAAAAAAATTTGCACAAAGAGTGACATCGTTAGCAATTATGGTAGTGTTTACCATTTATGCAATTATGGGATACAATGACGGATTTTCTGTATTATGGTCCCTTCTTGTGCCTAGTGTCACTATGTTACTAATGGGGATGCTGGAAGGTGTGGTTGTATCAGCATATTTGGAATTGCTGTATCTGGTACTGTTTTGGACGCCTGTACGTCATTATTTGAAATATGAATATTTAGACAGTTTTTGCATACGGATTCCTGTTTTGTTTTTTGCTTGTTTTTTGCTTGCTTTGTATATTAACTACAAGAGAAAAGAAGCTAAGATTTATCAAATGAGGGAAAAGGAACGAATGGAAGTTTCCATGGAGGAGGAACGTCGTAAAATAGGAAAAATAACGATGCAGACAATTATATCAATTTGTAATGCGGTTGATGCGAAAGATTCCTACACGAAAAAGCATTCGGAACGTGTGGCAAAATATTCAAAAATAATTGCAAATGAGTTGCGCTGGAGTAAACAGGAGCAAGAAAATTTGTACAATATGGCATTGTTGCATGACATTGGAAAAATAGGTGTACCAGACGCTATTTTAAATAAGCATGGAAAACTAACGGAAGATGAATTTCCGTTGATGCGAAAGCATCCTATTATTGGAGGAGAAATTTTAAAGGATTTTACAATTATCAGTGATGTGTCTACGGGGGCATATTACCACCATGAACGATATGATGGAAAAGGATACCCAGTAGGGCTAAAAGGAGAGGAAATACCAATCGAAGCTCGAATTATCGGAATAGCAGACTCGATTGATGCGATGAATTCGGATCGTGTATATAGAGGAAAAAAAGATATTTCTTATATATTAGAGCAGCTTGAACTGGGGAAGGGAACGCAGTTTGATCCTAATATTGATGAAATTGTAATTTCACTGATAAAAAAAGGAAAATTGCGCTTAGATCGATAAAAAAAGAAGTGTCAAATTTTTTACTTGACAGCAGTGCGAGAATCGTATATACTACCATCTGTAAAGAAAATTACTTTACAGGTGGTGTTTTTTATGAAAGAGGAAAAGAAGCAAAAAAATACCGATGCTTTGTCGCAAATAGTGGAGATGTCTTTGTTGTATGACTTTTATGGCGGTTTATTAAAAGAACATAAAAGGTCCATATTTGAAGACTATGTTTTAAATGATTATTCTCTGAGTGAGATTGCAGCAGAACAAGGCATGAGTCGCCAAGGAGTACATGATATTGTTAAGCGTTGTAGCAAGGAATTGGAACATTATGAAGATACCTTGCACTTGATTGAAAAATTCCGCAGGACAAAGGAACATGTAAATCAGATTCATGAGATTGCAATGGAAGTTCGAGAGACGAAAGATGTGGAGCAGATTGCAAAGATAGAGGCATTATCCAATTGCATATTAGATATGCTGTAATTGGGGAGAGGAGCAGATATGGCGTTTGATAGTTTAACAGACAAACTTCAAAATGTATTCAAAAACCTTCGCGGCAAAGGACGTTTGACAGAAGCTGATGTAAAGGCAGCTTTGCGTGAAGTAAAGCTTGCATTATTAGAGGCGGATGTAAACTTTAAAGTTGTAAAGGATTTTATCAAGGCAGTACAGGAAAGAGCAGTTGGACAGGATGTATTAAATAGTTTAACACCTGGACAGACGGTAATTAAGATTGTAAATGAAGAGATGGTTAAGCTTATGGGAAGCGAGACCACAGAGATTTCTTTAAAGGCTGCCAATGAGATAACTGTTATTTTGATGTGTGGTCTACAGGGTGCTGGTAAGACAACGGCAACAGCAAAGTTGGCAGGTTTATTTAAGAAAAAAGGTCGTAAGCCTTTGTTAGTGGCATGTGATATTTATCGTCCAGCAGCGATACAGCAGTTGCAGATTAACGGTGAAAAACAAGGTGTGCCTGTATTTACTATGGGTGACGGACATAAGCCGGTTAATATTGCAAAAGCAGCTATGGAACATGCAGAGAAAAATGGAAATAATATTGTAATTATCGATACAGCAGGTCGTTTACATATAGATGAAGATATGATGGATGAGCTGATTGAAATTCGAGAAAATATAGCAGTAGACCATAGCATATTAGTTGTGGATGCCATGACAGGTCAGGATGCGGTTAATGTTGCCCAGACCTTTAATGAAAAGATAGATATAGACGGTGTGATTTTGACAAAATTGGATGGTGATACAAGAGGTGGAGCCGCACTATCCATTCGTGCCGTAACTGGTAAACCAATTTTATATATTGGTACAGGAGAAAAATTAACAGATTTAGAACAGTTTTATCCAGATCGAATGGCTTCCCGTATTCTTGGTATGGGAGATATTCTTACATTGATCGATAAGGCGCAAGCTGAGATTGATGAGGAAAAAGCAATCGAGTTGGAAAAGAAAATCAGAAAGGCTGAATTTGATTTCAATGATTTCTTGGAACAGATGAATCAAATGAAAAAGATGGGTGGTCTTTCCAGTATTCTAAGTATGTTACCTGGTATGGGAATACCAAAAGATTTAGAGATACCTGATGATGCTACAAGGGGTGTAGAAGCAATTATTTATTCTATGACCATGGAAGAAAGAACGCATCCAGATATATTAAATCCATCCCGTAAAAATCGTATTGCCAAGGGAGCTGGAGTTGACATTGCGGAAGTAAACCGAATGGTAAAGCAATTTGAGCAGGCAAGAAAGATGATGAAACAGATGTCTGGTATGATGGGTGGAAAGAAAAAAGGTAGGTTTAAAATGCCATTTGGCTTTTAATACATGCAACGAAACGTTGCGCTAATTTGATGAACACAATAAGGAGGTGAAATCAAAGATGGTAAAGATTAGATTAAAGAGAATGGGACAGAAAAAGGCACCTTTCTATAGAATTGTTGTTGCTGATGAAAGATCTCCTAGAGATGGTAGATTTATCGAGGAAATCGGTACTTATGATCCAAATCAGGAGCCTAGCGTATTTAATGTAAACGAAGAAGCTGCTAAGAAGTGGTTATCTAACGGAGCTAAGCCAACTGAGACAGTAGGTAAGTTATTAAAGATTGCAGGTATCATGTAAGAGCATTAACAAAGGGATATGTGTGGCTTGTACAAATATTTGTGCAAACTATGCATATTCTTCTTGTATATGCAGAAAAATAATATTGTACATAACGAATAGTTAATATATTTGAATAAAAGGGAGTATGCCAGTCATATGGTATCAGATACAGTTTGAAGATAAAATTGGAGGTAAGTGGGGAATGAAAGAGTTAGTAAAGGCAATTGCCCAATCGTTAGTAGACAAACCAGATGAGGTTGTAGTAACAGAAAGTGAGACAGAAAAGGGATTAGTCATTACATTGTCAGTAGCAGATGATGATATGGGTAAAGTAATAGGAAAACAAGGCCGAATTGCGAAGGCAATCCGCACAGTAGTAAAGGCGGCGGCTTCAAAAGAAGATAAAAAAGTAATTGTTGAAATACAGCAGTAGTAAATTTAGAAGGGCGGCAGATACCGCCCTTTTTTACCATAATGATGGAGGAAAACATGGAACAGATGTTGCGAGTAGGTGTGTTTGCCAATACACATGGAGTACGAGGAGAAATTAAAGTTTTTCCCACAACAGATGATGTGAATCGATTCAAAAAGTTGAAAAAACTATATTTGGATACGGGAAAAGAAAAGATAGAATTGGAAGTGCAAAGCGTTCGCTTTTTTAAGAATATGGTTATCATGAAATTTAAAGGGATTGATAATATCAACGATATTGAAAAATATAAGGGAAAAGATTTGCTGATTGATAGAGAACAGGCGGTTCCGTTAAAAAAGGACGAATACTTTATATGCGATATTATTGGTGCGCAGGTAGTATCGGATGAAGGCGAAGAGATTGGAGAATTAAAAGAAGTATTACAGACTGGTGCAAATGATGTGTATGTAGTAAAGACTCCACAGGGGAAGGATATACTGTTTCCTGTTATAAAATCATGCGTGTTGGATGTAGATACAGATGCAAAAAAGATTACGGTTCATATTTTACCGGGTCTGTTAGAGTAAGGGAGGCAGCTATGCATTATCATGTGTTGACATTATTTCCAGAAATGATTGAACAGGGCATGGGTTTTAGTATAACAGGGCGTGCGCAGAAGAAGGAATTGTTACATTTAGATGTGACAAATATCAGAGATTTTGCACAAAATAAAAATTATAAAGTAGATGACTACCCTTATGGGGGCGGGGCAGGAATGGTGATGGAAGCAGAACCAGTGTATCTTGCTTATGAGGATGTATGCGAAAGGATTGCCAAAGAAAAACGAAAAAAACCAAAGGTACTTTTTATGACTCCACAGGGAGAGACCTTTTCACAATCCATGGCAGAACGATTGGCAGAAGAAGAGGATTTGGTGTTTTTGTGCGGTCATTATGAAGGAATTGACGAACGAGTCTTAGAAGAAATTGTAGATGAAAATGTGTCAATAGGAGATTATGTATTAACAGGTGGAGAATTGCCTGCTATGGTAATGATGGATGCTATATCAAGATTAGTGCCAGGCGTGCTGCACAATGATATATCGGTAATAACAGATACGTTTTCTGATAACCTGTTGGAATATCCACAATATACAAGACCAGTAGAATGGAGAGGAAAGCGGGTACCAGATGTATTGCTATCGGGGCATCATGAAAATATAGCAACATGGAGAAGAGAACAATCTTTGTTGCGGACCAAGGAAAAAAGACCAGATTTGTTTTCGCAAGTTTCCTTTACGAAGCAAGATGAAAAAATTATGAAAAAAAATATTGCATTTAAAGACAAAATGTGATAAAGTAAAAATGTTGTGATTAAAAAGATGGTCCGCTGTTATAAATTAGATAATAAGAACATCTAAATATTAAAGGAGGTTCACACAATGAACGATATTATTAAGAGCATCGAAGATGCACAGTTAAAGAGTGAAGTAACAGACTTCAGAGTAGGAGATACTGTTAAAGTTTCTGCAAAGGTAAAAGAAGGAAACCGTGAAAGAACTCAGGTATTTGAGGGAACTGTTATTAAGAGACAGAACGGTGGAGTAAAGGAAACATTTACTGTAAGAAAGAATTCAAACGGTGTTGGTGTTGAAAAGACATGGCCAGTACATTCTCCAATCGTAGAGAAGATTGAAGTAATCAGACGCGGTAAAGTTAGAAGAGCTAAATTATTCTACTTACGTGACAGAATTGGTAAGGCTGCTAAGGTTAAAGAATTAGTTAGATAATCACCAAAATAATAAGAAGGTTACCCCCATTTGTTTCGTACAAATTTGTGCGATAATAAAAGGGGGTTTTTCTTTACAAATCCATACGCTTCTTGTACAATGAATTTGTGAAAGCTCAGTTATGCAAAAATTGAAAGAGGATTTGTATAATGTGCTTATTAAGTAAGAAAAAGAAAATAAACAACTTGGGGAGACGAAAGAACATGGATTATGGATATAGAGATGAAAAAGAAGGGGCATTTCGTAGTATTATGCGAGAGTGGCCTGTATTACTTATAGAAGTGATAATTGCAATTGTATTGGCAATTTTGTTGATTACATTTGGATTTGAAAAGACGAAGGTCAACGGAAAGTCTATGTCCCCGGTTTTGGATGATGGAGATGTGATTTTTGTTAGTAAAATTGCCTATGTAGGATTTTCGCCAAAAAGAAATGATGTAATTGTATATCGACAGGAAGGAAAAGAGCATAGTTACAATAGTGTAAAACGAGTAATTGGTCTTCCGGGAGAAACAATACAGATTAAAGAAGGCAAAGTATATATTAACGATAAACTATACAAAGAGTCAAATAAAGTAGATGATATGGTTTCTGCTGGTGTTGCAGAAGAACCAATTATATTGGAAAAGGGCGAATATTTTGTACTTGGAGATAATCGAAACCAAAGTGAAGATAGTCGATATTCCAGTGTGGGAATGATAACAAAAAAGGAAATTGTAGGAAAGGCATGGCTTCGCTTAAAACCTGACTTTGGATTTGTAAGCTGGTTAAAGGCGCAGGATGCACAAAAAGAAGAAACGGAGTAGAGAACGATGCATTTTCAATGGTACCCTGGACATATGACAAAAGCAAAGAGGATGATGCAGGAAAACATCAAGTTGATAGATGTCGTAATTGAGCTGGTAGATGCCAGAATCCCTCTAAGCAGTAAAAATCCAGATATAGATGAGTTAGCGAAAAATAAATCGCGTGTAATTTTGTTAAATAAAAATGACTTAGCACATAAAGAACGAACTGAAGAATGGAAGGCATATTTTGAAGGCAAGGGATATTTTGTTGCCATGGTAAATTCCAAAAATGGAAATGGTGTTAAGGCAGTACAAAATATTGTAATGGAAGCCTGCAAAGAAAAAATTGAGCGTAACCGAAAAAGAGGAATTATCAATCGTCCTATTCGTGCTATGATTGTAGGAATTCCTAATGTAGGAAAATCTACCTTTATCAATAGTTTTGCTGGAAAAGCCTGTACAAAGACAGGAAATAAGCCTGGTGTAACAAAAGGAAAACAATGGATTAAATTAAATAAAAATGTAGAATTATTGGATACACCTGGTATATTATGGCCGAAATTTGAGGATCAGGTAGTTGGATTACGTCTGGCTATGATTGGTTCCATAAAAGATGAGATTTTAAATATCACAGATTTAGCAATTGAGTTAATTCACTTTTTACAAGAAGAATATCCACAGGTACTTCCAAATAGATATGAAGCACAAGAAAATATGGAACCTGTGGCAGCGTTGGAACATATTGCAAAGGTACGATCTTGCAAAAAGCCGGGAGATGAGCTTGATTTAGATAAGGCAGCAAGTATTCTTATGGAAGATTTCAGAAGTGGAAAACTTGGAAAGATTACATTAGAAAAAGTAGAGGGATAAACGATAGAGTCAAACTATAAGGAGACACAAAAGAGGGGGTGTTTCAATGTACGATGAAAAAAAGATAGAGGATAGTCTGCGAGTATGTCGCGAAATTAAAACATACTACAAGTCTGGTGTGTTTGATAATCCTCAGAACGTCTTTGATTTAGATACCTTTTTACATGTGGCAGAAACAAAACCAGAGGATACAAAAGAAAAGGAAACGCCAGATGCATTTCATGAACGATTGCAAGAGGCGATTGATTATGGCAACGCAATAAGAACGCAAAAGAAAGAAAGGCCTATTTCGGAAGAAACACAAAAAGTTTTCGTTCCAAAAGAAGAGCCGATACAGGAAAAAATTCAGAAAAGCAAGGATGCAATAAAAGAGCCAACTCGTAAGAAAAACAAAACAGAGAAACAAAAGGTTAAAAAGGCAAAAGAAGTAGAGATACAGCCAGAGGAAGAAGAGGAAGAAAGCTTTTTTAAAATCTTATTTTTCCGCTTTTTGGAATTGGTTGTATGCGTCTTGATTGCATTTGGGCTATCTGCCGCGTTCAATCATTTTATTGGTACACATACAATTGTAGAGGGCGCCTCTATGGAATCAACGTTGCATGATGAAGACAGTCTTTATGTGGATAAGATTGCCTATCGATTTGGAAAACCAAAACGATTTGATATTATTGTGTTCCAATATGACGAGGACAATTATTACATAAAAAGAATTATTGGTTTGCCTGGCGAGACAGTAGAAATTAAAGATGGAATAATCTATATAAATGGAAACAAATTAAACGAGAACTACGGACTGGAGAATATGGATGAATTAAACAATACATATGATGCAGTTACAATTGGTGAAGATGAATATTATGTACTGGGAGATAATCGAAATCACAGTACAGATAGTCGTTCTAAGGATGTTGGACTGGTGAAAAAAAGTCAGATTATTGGAAAGGCAATTTATCGCATTTATCCATTTGATACGTTTGGAAAATTGAAATAAGAGCGCAAATACAAAGTTTGCATAGTAAAGGACGGGAAAGGTATGGCAGAGACAATAGCGGCAATAAAGGAAAAATTTGAAGCTGCGGATATACAAAACTGGGAAGAATTGCAACAGGAGTATAGTAGTGATGCAAGACAGGGTGTACAAAAACTGTTAGAAAAATATAAGAAGCAGCAACAGAAATATGAGCAAGAGTTACTTCGTACAGAAAAAATGAAAGAGTTTGAATACAAGTATCAGGAATATCCTTATATATGTGGTATTGATGAGGTGGGGAGAGGTCCTCTTGCTGGACCAGTTGTAGCAGGAGCAGTCATTTTGCCAAAGGATGAAAATATACTATATTTAAACGATTCAAAACAACTATCCGAAAAAAAACGGGAAGAATTGTATGATGTAATTATGGAAAAGGCAGTTGCGGTGGGAATTGGCGTAGTCCCTCCAGCTAGAATTGATGAAATTAACATATTGCAGGCAACTTATGAGGCTATGCGGATTGCAATAGGAAAGCTGTCTGTAAAACCTGATTTGTTGCTAAATGATGCAGTAACAATTCCAGGCGTAGACATAAAACAGGTAGGTATCATAAAGGGAGATGCCAGAAGCGTTTCTATTGCAGCGGCAAGTATTGTGGCAAAAGTTACAAGGGACCGTATGATGGTGGAGTATGATAAAATGTATCCAGAGTATTATTTTGCCAGTAATAAAGGGTATGGTTCTAAAGCACATACGGAAGTATTAAAAGAAATTGGTCCTTGTGCCATTCATAGAAGCAGTTTTTTAGGTAAAATACTTGGATAGTAAAGGAACAGGGGATGACTGTATATGACAGAGGAAGAAAGAAAACGATTAGAAGCGATTGCCTTGTCTTATGAAAGTGGAGATGAAGCACCAAAAGTAATTGCCACTGGAAAAGGGTATGTGGCAGAAAAAATTCTGCAAAAAGCAAAAGAAGCCAACATACCAATACATGAGGATGAAAAAGTGGCGGATGCATTAGCAGATGTGGAAATTGGTGCGTATATTCCAAAGGAATTGTATGAGGTAGTAGCAGAGATTTTAGTATTTGTAAGCGATATGGAAAAAATACGTGAAAAAATGGTGAAATAGTTGATTCGACAGAAAAAAAGAAAGCTGGGAAATGAAAAAGAAAAAATAGCAGGAGTTGTGTTACAGTCCTGTGGATATAAAATTTTGCAATATAATTTTTATACCCGTATAGGGGAGATTGATATTGTTGCAAAAGAGGGTGAATACTATGTGTTTGTGGAGGTAAAATATCGTTCTACAGATGCCTATGGTATGCCAGAAGAGGCAATTGATTATCGCAAGCAGAAAAGGATAATAGCTGCCAGTAGATACTATCTTATGAAACAAGGGGTGCCAGAGAATGTGCCCTGTCGTTTTGATGTAGTATGTATATTGGGAAAAAAGTACAAAATAATTAAGGATGCATTTCATGTAGAATGAGTGGTGATGTGTACTTGAGCAGTTTGTTGTGTGCAAGAAAAGGAATATAAAAAGTTTTAGAGGATGGAAATTTAGCGAAAAGCATGGATTATAAAAGGAGTAAGAGGATGCAGATAAAATGGGTAAAAGCCAATAAGGTATCTGGTTTGGATTATAATAAAGGAAATTATGAGGCGCAGCTTCAAGAAAAGGAGGCAGTGTCTTTTTTTACATTTCCAATGTATGATAAGATATCATTTATACGACATGGATTTTCTACTAGACAGGGTGGTGTCAGTGAAGGATACTTGGGAACGATGAATTTAAGTTATAGCAGGGGAGATAAGGACAGTAATGTAGATGAGAATTATCGACGAATCTGTCATGCTTTAGGGATGCAAACGGAAAATCTTGTGTTATCGGATCAGGTACATGATACCGTTGTGTATCGAGCAGGAAAGAAAGATTGTCAGGGAACGGATTTAAGAAAAAAGAAGTTGGCAGATATTGACGGGCTGGTAACGAATGAAAAAAATGTTGTTCTTAGTACCTCTTATGCAGATTGTGTGCCACTTTTCTTTGTGGATGAACGAAACGAAGCGATAGGGCTTAGTCATTCTGGTTGGCGTGGAACTGTTGGAAAAATCGGAGCTAAGACGGTTGAAAAGATGAAAAAAGAGTTTGGCACCAATCCAAATGATTTAAAGGTGATGATTGGGCCATCTATTTGTCAGGATTGCTATGAGGTAAGTCAGGATGTAAAAGAGGCGTTTGACGGCTTTGTTTCTGTTGAAACAATCATGCAGATGCAACAGAAGGAGCGAGACGAAGTAGAACAGATGCTAAAGAGCGTTTTTATAGACAAACCTATGAAAAAGTATCAATTAGACCTGTGGATGGCAAATAAGTTGATTTTGATGGAAGCTGGAATTCCAGAGGAGCAAATTGGGGTATCCTGTGTATGTACCTGTTGCAATTCTACATTGTTATATTCTCACAGAGCGTCTCAGGGAAAGCGTGGAAATTTATCTGCTTTCTTAGAAATTATATAAAATTGAAACAATTACGAAAAAATTGTGAAATATGTGAAAAGCACTTTCCTTTTTACGCAAAATGTGTTATAAATGTATGGTGGTGCATATAAACTACCATTATAACTATATTAAAATTTTACCTTTATAGTAGGTGAATGAAAAGGGTGTTTTGGTAAAAATAGTAGAGAAAGTAGATATAGTTATAAGGATATAGCGGAGCAAGAAAGAATTGCTTTGACTTGAGATAAGGAGAGAACAAGATGAGAAAAAAAATAGTAGCGTTAGGATTAGTAGCAGTGATGTCATTATCTTTGGCAGGTTGTGGCAATAAATATGTGAAGTTGGGAAGTTATAAGGGACTTTCTGTTGATTACACAGCGTCACAGACAGAAGTTACAAATGATGACATAAATTCTTCTATTGAAAGTAAATTAACAGAGGTAGCAAAAGTTACAAAAGATAAGAATTATAAGGCTAAAAAAGGCGATAAAGTAAATATCGATTACAAAGGTCTGAAAGATGGAAAGGCATTTGATGGCGGTACAGCTACAGGTTATGATTTAGTTTTGGGTTCTGGTACATTTATTGATGGCTTTGAAGATGGTTTGATCGGAGCGAAAAAGGGACAGAAATTAAGTCTTAATCTAACATTCCCAGAGACATACAGCAACTCAGATTTAGCTGGTAAGGATGTTGTCTTTAAAGTAAAAGTAAATTCTATTACAGAAATTCCTGCTGTAGATGATTTGACAGATGATTATATTAAAAATAATGTGTCTGGTTATGACAATGTATCTGATTATGCAGCTTCTGTAAAAAATGAGTTACAGGAAAAGTTAGATGCATCTATTTTAGAGACTAAAAAGAAGGCAGCATGGGAAAAGGTAATCGATGGATGTAAGATTAAAGATTATCCAAAAGAAGATGTAGAAGATTTGAAGTCACAGATGAAAACATATTATGAAAATCTGGCGTCTCAGTATGGATTAGAATTATCTGATTACATTACACAGATGGGTTCTACCGAAGATGAATTTAATGAGCAGATGGAAAAGAGTGCGAAAGAAGAAGCAATTAGCCGTGTTGTTATGAATTTGATTGCCGACAAAGAAAATATTAAAGTTACAGATGATGATTATGACGAACAGATTCAAAAATATGCAGATCAGTACGGTGTTTCAAAAGAGGAATTTTTGAAACAGGTTACAGATGATGATAAAGAGCAGATTAAAGTTGGTCTTAAATTAAGTAAAGTTCAGGAATTTGTAGTAGATAACTGCAAGATGAACCTTACAGAAGCAACTGCAACACCAAGTAGTACAACAAAATAAATAAAAATAGAAAGGATGCCGTATTAGCGGCATCTTTTTTTGATTCTATAGGAAAGTATGTTTCTTTCTAGTTGGATAAATACAAAAAGTTATAAATATGCAAGATTAGAAGATTGCATTGAAAAAAAAGAAATGATATAATTAAATCGTGTATATTAAAAATGAAATTCAAGAATTGTGGTTTGAATGTAGCACAAAAATTAGAAGAAAGGAAGAAGCAAATGAAAAAGGGTAAAGTGAAAATTAATACAAAAAAGGCAATTGGATTGTCTATGGCAGTTGCCATGTCTTTTACAGGTATGCCAGGATATGCCTTGTATCCTTTTGAACGAACAGCAGTTGTGAAGGCAGCAGATTCCACTGTGACAGTTGATTCAAATGCAATCGTACAACAGATAGATTCAAAGGAGACAAATAGACCTGGAATTCCAGATGGAACCTTGTTAAATGAATTAAAAAGGATTGTAAATACTTCGTTAGGAAGAGCTGCAGAACATGATATAACATTTGCAGAATTGATGGCATATAGTGGAGAAATAGATTTGTCTTCAGTAGGAAAACAGATTACTTCTATCAGTGGACTTGGATATGCTAGAAAGGCGTCTAAGATTATACTTACCAATGTATCAATGACAGTAATAGACGATTATGAATTTGATAATTGTAAAGGATTGCAGGAAATTGAGTTGCCAGCAGGGCTAACAAAGATTGGAAAGTTTGCATTTAGAAACTGTAATAAATTAAAAACAATTGAGTTGCCTGAAACGGTGACGAGTATAGAAGAATCTGCTTTTGATGCATGTACCAGTCTGGATGCGATTAACATTCCAACAGGTGTAAATGTAATTGGAAAGGGAGCCTTTGGTGGTTGTACTTCATTAAAAAGGGTAGAAATTCCGAATGGAAATGTATCCTTAGGTGCTTCTGTGTTTGAGGGGTGTACAGATTTGGAGACGGTAAGTTTACCAGAAGGCATCAAAAAGATACCAGCATCTTTTTGTGCATCCAGTGGTATTAAAGAGATTACAATACCAACTACGGTCACTGAAATTGGACAGACTGCATTTCTTGGTACGTTTAATTTGAGTGGAATTGATTTATCAAAATGTACCAGTTTAGTTACGATTGGAAACAACGCATTTGCAGGAAGTGGAATACAAACAATTACATTTCCAGCTTCTTTGAAATTGATAAAAAGTAATGCGTTTGAAGCTTCCTCTATCAGAGAGATTTCTATTCCAGACTCTGTAATGGGAACTGGTGATGGTACCGACGAAGGCGGAATCGAAAGTCATGCATTTTGGAATTGTTTGAGTTTGAAAAAGGTTAGTTTGTCAAAGGGCATATCTGCTTTACAAGAAAGCGTTTTTGAAGGATGTAGCGGACTTACACAGGTAGAGATAAGAGATGCAGAAAACAGCATTTTATCGAGTATAGAAGATAGTGCATTTAAAGGATGTAATCGTCTGTCTGACACAGATTTCTTAAAAAAATTAACCAAATTAAAAACAATTAAGAAAAATGCATTTACTTATGTACTGCCAAGCAATTATAATCAGACAGATATTTATGGGAATTTAGCTATTTCCAATGGGCTACAGTCTATTTATGTTCCTGATTGTGTGACAGATATTGAAGAACATGCTTTTGATAAGCAGGTAAATGTAAAAAATATTTATATGGGAAAAGGTGTAACAGCCATTGCGAATAGTCTATTTTCTGGCTTTACAAATTTGAGAAACATTACATTGCCTTCACAGTTACGAAGTATTGGTGACAGTGCCTTTGAAGGTTGTATGCAGTTATCTGCTGTTACATTCCCAGATACATTACAAAAGATAGGAAGTAGTGCATTTAAAGGTTGTAGTACAGCAAAAACAATACAGAACGTGGCATATCATGCTCGCTATGTAGAAAAATCCAAAATCTACAGTGAAAGACCAGCGGGAAATGCTACGGTAGGAGAGTATTTAATCTATACAAAAGATAATGCAGGAAATCAACAGGTGAAAGAAACCTACATGGATCGTTCGGCACAATTAACAGAGAGTCAATATGAGGAAAAAGGTTCTCCAAGTGGTTATGAATTGGTGTATATCATTGCAGAAAAAAGATATGCAATGCCAAGTGAGGTGTCTTATGATTCTGAAAATGGACAATATACTTCTTATACATATGATAAAGAGCAGGGCGTGATTTCAGATATTAAAAAAATTAGTTCTACATCTGAAAATTTAACTTCAGGAGTTAGTTTGGTACCGAAGGATGGTTATGTAGGATATTATGTAAGAGAAAGCCTGGCGAATCAGTTATATGTGACGAATTATACAGGTTTAACTTCCGTAGAATTGCCAAATAGTGTTACGGAAATTGGAGAGAGTGCTTTTGCAAATTGCTATAATCTTGAAAAGATTACATTATCGGAACGAATGACCGCTTTACCAAACAATGCCTTTTCAATTTCACAACGTGAATTGTTAAATAAGACTGATTGGTTGGATTTGGGTAATGTTTGTGATAAAAAGTATGTATATTCCAGAAAAGTGACATTACCAGAATCCATTCAGACGATTGGAGAGAATGCGTTTAAGAATAATGCAAATATGACATTAAGTAAAAGTGCTTTGCCAAAAGAATTGGTGAGCATCGGAAATTCTGCATTTGAAGAATGCCGAAGTTTTACGGAAATCATTATTCCGTCTAAGACAAAGAGTATTGGAGAACGTGCTTTTTATGGTTGCTGTGAATATAAAAAATTAGATACCTTATTGCATGGATATGACCAGTACATATTAGATGAAGAAGATGGTCTGAAGGAGATTGATTTAGGACAGGCAAATTCTTTGGAGAGCATTGGAAATTTTGCATTTGGAATCACATTGATACAGCAATGCAGTATCCCAGAAGGTGTAACAACAGTAAGTCAGGGATTGTTCCAGGATTGTCAGTATTTACAAAAAGTAGTGTGCTCTGAAAAAACAAATGCCATAAAGGCAGATGTATTTAGAAACTGTAGAAAATTAGTTTCTATTACAGTGCCTGCGAAAGCAACCATAAGTTATAATGCATTTCGAGGATATATGATTGGAGATTTCAGTTTTTCCGTAACGGATCCAGAGCCAGTCAGTGTATCAATTGGAGAAGTAGAGTCCTTGTCGATTAATACATTCCTTGCAGATTATATGCGAAATGGAATAAAAGTAACAGAAAAGGATGGTACAACTGGATTTTTACAGATGGAACCAGCTACAACACAACAGATCAACAGTTGGAATATTTATAAAGCAAATGTAAAGGGACTTAAAGAAGGTACAACCAGAATCAGCATGGAAGGAACAATTAATTTCTTTATGTATGATGATACTGTTATTGCAAAAGCACCAGAAGTAACAGTGACCGTAAATGTTACAAAGAAAAAATGTACCGCTATTGAAGATACCAATAGCAATCCTGTTGTCAGCGTTGAAAAGAAAGGAATTGAGCTTTCGCCTAAAATCATACCTGCGGATTGTTCCGAGGCAAATGTGTGGACGAGTGGAAACTATTCTGTTGCACAGGTAGAACCACGCACATATTTGAAAGATGGCGTTGCAACGGTAAGTTCTTCTGCTATTGTAGTACCGAAGGGACTTGGAACAAGCAAAGTAACATTAAAGTGCGGTTCTGTCACAAAAGAATATCAAGTTAATGTGGTAGTTCCTGCAACGGGTATTAATTTGTCACAAAAAGAAGTGGAACTAAAAGAGGGTTCTGGAAAGAGTGTAAAAATAACACCTACGTTGACATATGACACAAGCAAATATACAGAAGAACAATGGAATAATTATAAAGACATTGTGGAATATAAAAGTGCAGATACAAGTATTGCAAAAGTATCTGGCGATGGTGTGATAGAGCCGGTATCTGCTGGAGTTACGACCGTTACAATAACAGCGCTTGGTAGTGGAGTAAGTACAACATGTCAGGTTGTGGTTGCAGCGGATGAGACTATGGTGTACATGGTTGATGAAAAGGGAAATGCCATTGACAAGAATGTACCTTTGACGGTTCAGGCTGGAGATGAGTTTACAATGCACTTTGCTACAAATCCGTCTGACTCATTGGATGCGATTAAATATGAGTTTGATACAAATGATATGTTTAAGTTTGTAAAATCCGATACAACACCTGTAAAGACAGAAAATGCAGGTACTCAATACAAAACTACATCTATGACATTTGTGGCGAATAAAGTTGGTACAGGAAAAATCAGCATTTTACCTGAAAAGTATAAAAATAAGCAAAATGTAGTGGCTACACGGACAATAAATGTTATTGCAGATACAAAGGAAGTTGTATTTGCGCCTGTCAATAAAATAAATGTAGGTGAAAGTAAGGCAGTATTTGGATATGCAACATCTGTGGTAGGAAAGGCAGAAAAAATCGAAGATGTAAAAAATATTACAACAGACAATATTTATTTTACTTCATCTGATGTTACGAAAGCTACCGTTGACTCTAAGACTGGGGTTGTAACTGCATTAGCCAATGGTAAAGTTACTATTTATATGCATATTGATAATGCAAATGATCCGACTAAAAATCAAGTGAAAAGCTTAGAATTGGAAATTTCTTATCCTGCGGCTACGAAAGTAGTAGTAACAGGAGAAAACAACAAAACGGTTGTCAAGGTTGGAGAAAAGTTACAATTAAAAACTTCACTGATTCCAGCAGAAGCAGTAGATAGCCTTACCTATGAGTCTCTGACACCAACGATTGCTTCGGTAAATGCATCTGGACTTGTGACAGGATTGAAGGCTGGAACAGCACAGATTAAAGTAACCACATCCAAAAACCAAGTTTCTGCTATCATCGAAATTACAGTAACGACAAGCAATCCAAGTGTAGTAAGACTGGTGATTGCCAAAGTAAAAGGATTGAAGGTAACAAACATAAAAGGGAAAAAGGCGAAGATAACCTGGAAGAAGGCAAAGAATATTAGTGGTTATCACATTTTGCTTGCAACAAACAGTAAGTTTACAAAAAACAAAAAGAGCATGGTAGTATCAAAGAATGCTGTTAGCAAAACTGTAAGCAAGCTGAAAAAAGGAAAGACCTATTATGTTAAGATTCAGGCATATAAGATGTACAAAGGCAAAAAAGTGTACGGAAAATATACTGCTGTAAAGAAAGTAAAAATTAAAAAGTAAATAGGTGATAAAGCGTGGCTGTGCATTAACGATTTTTAAGCGTTAGTGCACAGCCTTTTTATGGACTTCAGTTTGCTGAGCTACGTTTTCTTGTGTGCATTTTTAAAATTAAAGTATAATAATATATACAAGATTATAAAAGAATGAAAAATACACTAAATAAAAAAACATAACACCATAAAGGGTGGATTATAACACACAATTTAATGAAATAATTTTAATTACTGGTATATTTGAAAGTTAAATAATATCTTTCAATTCTATATTTTATGGTAAATTCATGGAATTAAAAAAATAAAAAAATAAATATAAAAAGAAAAAAGTTGAATAAAAAAAGAAAAAGTGATACAATTCTTTGTGTGAGCCGCGACTACAATGCAACATGAGGACTAATTTATTACAATAAGGAGAAAAGTAATATGAAAAAATCAAGACTGAAAATAATTGCTGGATTACTATTATGTGGCACAATTGCAGCAAGTTTTACGGCTTTAGCTGCTAAATCCTATGATATGCCTATCAGTGGCATAAATGCAAAGATGCATGGATATGTTGACTTTTTAGAAGGACCTCTTACCATTGCGGATAAAGTATATTACAACAGTTCTGTTTATGGTAGTGATGCATATATGATTACAAACAGAAGCGGTAATTATGTGCAGGCTGGTACGAATAAGAAGAAGCTTGCTAAAAAGTATGTTTATTATGGACATGCCGTTGTGTAATCCAAAAATAGGAAGGAGTAAACCATGAAGATAAAAAAATTTTTTCGGCACTCCTATGTGAGTGCCCTTTTTATTGTAGGACTTGCCATTTCTTGTTTTGTGCTTATTAACGTATCTGATTTAGTTAGTAATATGTTGCGAGATAACCAAAATTTGCATCAATATAAATTTGAAAGGTATGTTACTGTTTCGCCCATGAACAAGGATTCTCTTACAGCGGATGCATTATCTTGTGCAGAGAAAATAACAAAGGGAAATATTTTTGTTAAATCTCTTGTAGAATTGAACAAAAGCCTTGACCAATATACGATACGTGTTTTGATGAAACAAAATGAGGAAACTGGGTTGTCTTATACGAAATTAGATAAAAAAAATCAGAAAAATGGAGCCATTATTGGAGAAAGTTTAAAATCTCAACTGTTAGAGGATTCAGATGGGTATTATGTAGAGTTGAACGGTATACGGATTCCTATTGTTGGAATTTTAGATAACAAATTAACAGGAGGGGTAGATACCTCTTTTTATTTAGTTTGGGAAAATTGTGATGAAAACTTGCAGCAGAAGTTAATATCTTTATTTGGTAATTATTTCGATTTCTATTATGCTAGTCATGATGATATAGAAGATAGCTATTTGCAGTTTATAGAAACACTGGCATCTAAAGGTTTTAATGCAGAAGAATATGACGTAATGTACAATGGAGATGCGGAAAATGCTTGGTATGAAATCTATCATTCGTTTTTTTTGCCGATTTGTTTTCTTTTTTCGATTTGTAACTGTTTTATTGTATCCTATGTGTGGTTGTTGTACAGAAAGCGAGAAATTGCAATTCGAAAAGCATATGGTTATCATACAGGACAACTTGCTATTTTGTTGGGAAAAGATATTTCTGTGTTGACATTAATGGGAAGCGTGCTGGCTGCATTTATGCAGATGTTATATAGCTTTTTCTTTCATGAATCTTTTTTATCCCAACAGGGGTGGAGGAGAATCGGGATTATAGTTATAGGCATGTTATGTGTGATTGCAATGAATGTTTTGTTTGCACTAATAAAAACCAGACAGATACAACCATGCAAAGAGATGGCAGAAGAATAGGAGGCATATATGAAAAATTCATTAATATTTGCAATTGATTCTATATCTACTCATTTTCGTAAGTTTGTTCTTTCTGTATTACTTGTTTTTGTGTGCAGTTTACTTGTAATGTTTGCACTAATGGCTTATCATGGTCAAAATTTAGTATATGAATCTTGTGATCGTGTATTAACAAGGGGGGTAAAGAACACAGGAATTATACAGCTTGTGGAAGATGATTTTTTTAATGATGGTATACAAAAATATTTGGAACAGTTGTCGAGAAGAAAAGAAATACAGGTAATTGGAGATTGTAGTGAGGATATAGAAACTGCACCTGCTCTGGAAACATTGTGGAATATCCAAGCGGGGAATTATGGTTCTGAGAATATGGAAGAAGACATAACAGGGTTGTATATTGAAAGTGTTTCTAAAAATGCTAGTGAGCTTTGTAATATGAAATTGAGCAGTGGTACACCTGTTGATGAACTTTCGTTTGATGATAAAGATATCTATTATTATATATATTTAGGTTATGGATTTCGAGATATTCCTGTTGGAACGAAATATCAAGTAGAGAATGTTACATATCAGGTTGCAGGAATCATAGCGCCAAATCAAGCATGGATAAAGGAAGAACTTCTTATGGAGTTTTCATCAGAGATTGGAAATGCAGCACAATCTAGCGATTATATGGTATTCAAAATTCGCAATCAGGAGCCTCCTTTGTTGGAGTACCTATGGATATCTTCTGCGGATGGATATTCCATAGATGAAGCTTTAGCTGTGGCAGATCAATTAGCGGAACGATCCAATATTGATATTCATTATTCTTCTTTACAGGAACGTTATGAAGTTTCACAGACACGCAATATTATTTTGTTGAAGTATTTGTCTCAAATTATAAGAATTGTTGGAATTACGGCAATTCTTATGTTGATTTCGTTACAAATTGTTTTTATATTGAATAACAGAAGAGAATATGGAATTATGTATGCTATTGGTTTTTCGAAACGCGATATTTTTTGTTCTGCCTTATTTTACAACGCAATAATTTCAATTGTGGCTTTTTTGCTTGTTTGTCCTTGTTTGTATTGGATTGCGAAAAGGTGGTTTGCAAGTTGTGGAATAGATTATATAGTAAAGCGTATTTTTTTACCGTATATGTTGCCTGTAGAAGTGGGCATGATTGTTTTGGTGTTACTGGTTATTTCAATTGTAACAAACATCATATTGCACATTTTTACACCTGTGCGCATGATACGTTCGGAATAAAGTTACAGCTTTAAGTTTGAAAGAAAAACGTATGTATTTGTGAAAGATATGACAGAATAGAAGCGTTGTATTTTATTATGGAGGGACAAAATGATAACACTTAAAAATATTACAAAGGACTATGGAAAAGAGGATGCTTGTACACATGCTATTCGTGGAATTAATCTTGATATAGAAAAAGGCGAATTTTTGGGTATTGTTGGAAGTTCTGGCTCTGGAAAAAGTACGTTACTTCATATATTGGGAGGAATGGATTTAGCTACTTCTGGCGAATATTTATTTCAAGGAGAAAATGTAGCTTCATTTTCAGAACGTAAGTTGCACGAATTTCGAAAACAAAATATTAGTTTTGTTTTTCAAAATTTTGCATTAATGAATCGGTATACGGTTTATGAAAATGTAGAAATGCCATTGCGTGCCAGATACATAAAAAATAGAAAAGCCCAGGTTATGGAACAATTAGAAAAAATGGGAATTGCTCATTTGAAAGACAAAATGCCGTTGCAGTTATCTGGTGGACAACAGCAAAGATGTGCTATTGCAAGAGCATTGGTTTCAGATACGCCTGTATTACTTGCGGATGAACCAACAGGTGCATTGGATCAACGTACGGGAAATGATATTATGAATTATTTTGAAGAAATCAATGATACAGGAAAAACGGTGATTCTCATAACGCATGACTTAGCCATTGCGAATAGATGTAAACGGATTGTTCGAATCGAAGACGGATTGCTTGTTCAAAATGATTAGAATAAATTTTTATAAAAAACATAGATAATCATGAAGATTACTATGTTTTTTTAGTTCGTGTAAAATTATTGCAGGAAAAATGGAAAGTCATAGAGAAATTTCTATCTCATTTTCCTACAGTAAATTTGTATAACCAAAAAATAAAAAAAAGTAGAATAATGAAAGTTGAAGTGGTATAATAAAAAAGTATTGTGCCTAGCACAGAGAATAATTGTAAGTAAGAAGGCGTAGACGAGACTTCTATAGAACACACAAGTTTGCTTGCGTGTTGTCTAGTGGTTTCGGCGTCTTCTGGAAAAAGGAGAGAAAACATATGTATAAGAGTTTTACAATGGAGCTTGCAGGTAAAAAGCTTACAGTTGATGTGGGACGTGTAGCGAAGCAGGCGAATGGTGCTGCGTTTATGCATTATGGTGAGACAACTGTGTTGTCTACTGCTACAGCATCTGAGAAACCAAGAGAAGGAATTGACTTTTTCCCATTGAGTGTAGAATATGAGGAAAAGATGTATGCAGTGGGAAAAATCCCAGGAGGTTTTAACAAACGTGAAGGAAAGGCATCTGAAAATGCGGTATTGACTTCTCGTGTAATTGACAGACCGATGCGACCTTTGTTCCCAAAGGATTATCGAAATGATGTTACCTTGAACAACTTAGTTATGTCTGTAGACCCTGAGTGTAGCCCTGAATTAACTGCTATGCTTGGTTCAGCGATTGCAACTGCTATTTCAGATATTCCATTTGATGGTCCATGTGCAACGACACAGATTGGAATGATTGATGGAAAATTCATCGTAAATCCTGGACAGGCAGAGATGGAAGTATCTGATTTGAAACTGACTGTTGCTTCCACTCGTGAGAAAGTTATTATGATTGAGGCTGGTGCAAATGAACTTCCAGAGGATAAGATGATTGAAGCAATTTATATGGCACATAGTGTCAATCAGGAAGTGATTGCATTTATTGATAAGATTGTAGCGGAATGTGGAAAGGAAAAGCATTCTTATACAAGTTGTGCAATTCCAGAAGAATTATTCGAAAAGATCAAAGAGATGGTTCCACCTGCACAGATGGAAGAAGCTGTATTTACAGATGATAAGATGGTTCGCGAGGAGAATATTCGTCAGATTAAAGAACAGTTAGAAGAAGCATTTGCAGAAAATGAAGAATGGCTTGGAATGATTGATGAAGCCGTTTATCAATATCAGAAAAAGACAGTTCGTAAGATGATTTTGAAGGATCATAAACGTCCAGATGGTCGTGAGCTGACACAGATTCGTCCGTTGTCCGCAGAGGTAGATATTATTCCTAGAGTACATGGTTCAGCGATGTTTACTCGTGGACAGACACAGATTTGCAATGTTACCACATTGGCTCCATTATCGGAGGCACAAAAGGTAGATGGATTAAATGAATTGATTACAGGAAAGCGTTATATGCATCATTACAATTTCCCATCTTACTCTGTAGGTGAAACAAAACCATCCAGAGGACCGGGAAGACGTGAAATCGGACATGGTGCTTTGGCAGAAAGAGCGTTGATACCAGTACTTCCTAGTGAAGAAGAATTTCCATATGCAATCCGTAGCGTATCAGAAACTTTCGAATCAAATGGATCAACTTCTATGGCTTCTACTTGTTCCTCTTGTATGTCATTGATGGCAGCGGGTGTTCCAATCAAGAAGATGGTAGCTGGAATTTCTTGTGGTTTGGTAACAGGAGAGACAGATGATGATTATGTATTGTTGACTGATATTCAAGGGTTGGAAGATTTCTTTGGAGATATGGACTTTAAGGTGACAGGTACAGATACAGGTATTACTGCAATACAGATGGATATTAAAATTCATGGATTGACAAGACCGATTGTGGAAGGTGCAATTCAGAGATGTCGCGAAGCTCGTATGTTTATTATGGATACTTGTATGAAGCCAGCTATTAGTGAACCAAGAAAAGAAGTAGGACAGTATGCTCCGAAGATTGTACAGATACAGATTGATCCTGCTAAGATTGGTGATGTGGTAGGACAACGTGGAAAGACAATTAATGCGATTATTGAGCAGACGGACGTAAAAATTGATATTACAGATGAAGGCGCAGTTTCTATTTGTGGTACTGATGCAGAAAAGATGGACAAGGCACTTCGTATGATACAAATTATTACTTCTGATTTTGAAGAAGGACAAATCTTAGAGGGTGATGTAGTAAGCATTCGTGAATTTGGTGCGTTTGTAGAATTTGCACCAGGAAAAGAAGGTTTAGTGCATATTTCTAAGATTTCAAAAGAACGTATCAATCGTGTAGAAGATGTGCTTACCTTAGGTGATCATGTAAAAGTGGTATGTCTTGGTAAGGATAAGATGGGAAGAGTTAGCTTCAGTATAAAAGATGTGAAAGAATAAAAAACAGTAGGAAGGCGGTTAATAACCGCCTTTTACTATTTACATTTTGTTGTGATATAATGAATTTTTGGTGAAATGGTATTGCGGTAAAGTGGGTATTCTAAAAATACAAAAGAAAAGCAAAAAGGGAGTTTTGTGTTTTGAAAGTTATTTTGAAAATATTACAAAAAGTGTAATGTTTGAAAAATAGGATAGAAAAGCGGAGAAAAAGATAAATAAATTGGTTAAAAATCACAAAATGTACTTGCTAAGGCAGAAAAAAGCTAGTATAATATAAATAGTTTTTAAAGTAAGGCGGTTTTAATATGGGTATACAATTTTCTGAACAACGAGGACGTAAAAAGAAACGTTTGGGAGATATTTTGATTTCTGAAGGTGTGATTACCGAAGAACAGTTGGAAGAAGCGCTGGAAAAGCAGCGTGATATGAAAGGAAAGAAACTGGGAGCTGTTTTGGTAGAATTGGGTATGACCACAGAGGATGATATTGTAACAGCATTACAGAGACAGCTATCATTAGATCGTGTAAAACTATCAGAGATTAAGATTCCAGAGGAAATTTTAAAATTAGTAAAAGAAGATGTTCTTAGAAAGAATACATTGTTGCCATTTGCATTCAGCATTGAAAATATGAATGTGTTGCGTGTGGCTATGGCAGATCCGCTGGATATTGTAGCAGTGGATGATTTAGCAATTTTGACAAATTTTCAGATTGAGCCGGTAATTGCTACACCTCGCGACATTACAACGGCAATTGATCGTTATTTTGGTAATACAGAAGCTATGAAAGTGGCTGAGAAGTTTGCAAAAGAGCGAAAGGAACAATATGCGGAACGTCGAAAAGAAGAAGAGTTGGAAAATGCAGATGTAAGCAATGCTCCAATCGTGCAGTTGGTAAATAAAATTATTGAACAGGCTGCAAGACAACGAAGTTCGGATATACATATTGAAGCATTGGAAGACAAAGTAAGAGTACGTTTTCGTGTGGATGGTGTGTTACAGCAGGCAATGCAGTATGATACAGAATTGTTGAATGCTATTGTGGCCCGTGTAAAGATTATGGGCGGTATGGATATTTCAGAAAAAAGAAAACCACAGGATGGTCGTATTACAAGTATTGTAGATAATGTAGAGTACGATATCCGTGTATCTGTGTTACCGACCGTATTCGGTGAGAAAATTGTTATGCGTTTGACCCAGAAAAGAGGTCTTAACCGAGATAAAAAGGATTTGGGACTTGCACCAGATGAGTTGGTACAGTTTGATCGTATATTGAGTCATCCACATGGTATCCTTTTAGTAACTGGGCCAACAGGTAGTGGTAAATCTACTACATTATATACGGCACTTAGTGAGTTAAATACTGAAGATGTAAATATTGTAACAGTAGAAGACCCAGTAGAAGCAAATGTAGATGGAATTAATCAGGTTCAGGTTAATAATAAGGCAGATATGACATTTGCAAATGCATTGCGTTCTATCTTACGTCAGGATCCGGATATCATTATGATTGGTGAGATTCGAGATAATGAGACCGCAGAGATTGCGGTTAAAGCGTCTATTACAGGTCACTTGGTAGTTAGTACCTTACATACAAATAACTCTGCAAGTACCATTACACGTTTGGAAGATATGGGAATTGAACCATATTTAATTGCAGATTCTGTAGTTGGAGTAATTGCACAGCGTTTGGTGCGTAGACTTTGTCCAAAATGTAAGAAGAGTCGTATGGCAGAGGCTGTTGATTTAGAGACGTTAGGTATGCCGCTAGATAGTGAGGCTGTTATTTATGAGCCTGTTGGTTGCCATATGTGCAATAATACTGGATATTATGGACGAATTGGTGTGTATGAGATTATGGAAATTACACCTAAGCTAAAAGAGGTTATCGCTAGACACGGAAATGCCGATGAAATAAATAAGGTGGCATTGTCAGAAGGTATGAAGACATTGCGTATATCTGCATCAAAGTATGTTTTAAGCGGTGTGACATCAATTTCTGAAATGAAGCGTATTGCGTTTGAATAAAAGATATGACAGAGTATAAATAAACCAGAGATGGTATAAGAAGGGAAAGAGGCTATGATTACGATACAGGAATTACTAGCTGAAGCTAGACAAAGAGGTGCATCTGATGTTCATATTTCAGTGGGTATCCCTCCTAAATTTAGAATAAATGGTATTTTGGAGGATGTGATCAGTTGTCCAAGACTGATGCCAGAGGATACAGAGCAGATGATACAGCCGATGCTCTCTAAGAGAACTACAGAGACATTAGTAGAAAAAGGCGAGGTTGATTTCTCTTATTCATTGCCTGAGTTGGGACGCTTTCGTGTTAATATCTTCAAGCAAAGGGGTACCTATGCTTGCGTACTTCGTTTGATTAATACAGAAATTCCAACCCCAGAACAATTGGGATTGCCACCTTCGATATTAGGATTGACAGAACTTAGAAGAGGATTGGTTCTTGTGACTGGACCGACAGGTAGTGGTAAATCTACCAGTCTTGCCTCTTTAATGAATATCATCAATGAGACGTATGCGCATCATTGTATTACATTGGAAGACCCAATCGAGTATGTGCATAATCATAAAAAATCAATTATGAATCAGCGTGAGATTGGTTTGGATACAGGAGGATTTGGGGTGGCACTTCGTGCAGCACTTCGTGAAGACCCTGATGTAATTTTGGTAGGAGAGATGCGTGATCTGGATACGATACAGGTTGCATTGGAAGCAGCAGAGACAGGTCATTTGGTATTTTCTACTTTGCATACAATTGGTGCAGCACCAACGATTGACCGTATTATTGATGTGTTCCCACCAGAACAACAGCAACAGACTCGTATTCAGTTAGCAGAGGTGTTAGAAGCTGTTATTTCACAGCAACTTATGCCTGTTGTTGGCGGAAGAGGTCGTGTGGCGGCATTTGAGGTTATGTTGGCTAATCCGGCTATCAAGAATTTGATACGTGAGGCTAAAAGTCATCAGATACCATCTATGATACAGACCAATAAGAAACTTGGTATGCAATTGATGGATGATGCAATTTTTGATTTGTATCTAAAACGTAAGATTGATGCAGATCATGCTCTGTCTTATGCCGTAGATCCTAGTTCTTTAGAAAAGAGGATGTTCTAAGACGAATAGTAGAGAGGTGATAATGTGGCGACATATGAATATATAGCGGTGGACAAGTCTGGTAAACAGAAAAAAGGGACGATGGAAGCACAGAATGAAGACCGCGTAAAAGAGTTTGTGAAGAATGAAGGACTGATACCGATTTCGGTAAAAGAACAAACCTTTTTAAGTAAGGATATTAGTATTGGAAGCAAAAAGGTAAAGCCAAGAGATTTAAGTGTATTTTGCCGACAGTTTAATAGTATCTTAGCTGCGGGTGTTACAATCTTAAATGCCTTACAGATGCTTTCAGAGCAAACGGAAAACAAGGTGCTTCGTGAGGCAACCAAGCAGGTACAGATAGATGTAGAAAAGGGAGAAAGTCTTACGTCTGCTATGAGCAAACATAAAGAGACATTTCCACCTTTATTGATACATATGGTGGAAGCAGGAGAAGCTTCCGGTAGTTTGGAAATTGCCTTTGAACGTATGGCAGTACAGTTTGAAAAACAAGCCAAAGTGCAAGGGCAGGTAAAAAAGGCGTTGACATATCCAATCGTAGTTATTTGTGTGGCAATTGTCGTTGTTATTGTTATGTTGGTAGTGGTATTTCCACAGTTTCAGGATATGTTTGACAGTTTGGGTTCAGAATTGCCACAGATTACAAGGGCTGTTATTGCCATGAGTGATTTTGTAAAGCATTTTTGGTGGTTGCTCATTATTATAGTTGGTTTGGCTATTTTCGGTATTCAGGTATTTCGAAAGACACCAAATGGACAACTGTTTTTTTCAAGATTAGCATTGCGGATACCAGTTATTAATGATTTGACTGTGAAATCAGCGTCAGCCACCTTTGCCAGAACATTAAGTACATTGCTTGCAGCAGGTATTTCTTTGGTGGATGCAGTGGAGATTACATCTAAGGTAATTGGTAATGTAATTGTTAGAGATGCATTGAATGAGACAGTAGATGAGATTAAGCGTGGTGTTCCTCTTTCTATTCCTTTAAGAGAGAGTGGTATATTTCCGCCTATGGTACATCAGATGACACGTATCGGTGAAGAGACGGGTAATGTGGAAGGTATGTTGGAGAAGATTGCTGATTATTACGAAGAAGAAGTAGAGGTAGCAACAACATCTATGACAGCTTTGCTGGAGCCAATGATTATTGTTGTCTTAGGTTTAATCATTATGGTTATATTAATGGCTATCTATATGCCAATACTTAAGATGTATAGTGCAATTGAGCAAGGTTAATTGCGTGTTTCACGTAAGGGGGGGACATGCTTTTAATAAATGGCATACATAATGCCGAAGAAAAACAAACAGAAAAGGAGAGATGGTTATGGTAAAGAAAATTACTGACCTACAGAAAAAGAAAGGTAAAAAAGGTTTCTCAATGATCGAACTGATTATCGTTATTGCAATTATGGCAATCTTAATTGCTTTGATTGGTACACAGCTTATTCCTTATTTAGAGAAATCTAGAGAGAGAAAGGATGAGACAACATTGGATACTTGCTTGACAAACTTTAAATCAGCAATTGCTGAATCAGAGTATACTGCAAGTGGAGCAGTAACTTTTTCTGGAATTGCTAATTTACCAGATGAGGTTAAGACTGAGTATGTAGCTGTTGCAGGAGAGGCATATGATACAGATTCTAAAGTAACAGAAGCGTTTAAGTCAAAAGAGGCAAAGGGTGCTACAGTTACATTTGGTATTACAAAGGATGGCGTTTGTTATGTATCTGTTGCAAGTAAAAGTGCAAGTCATAAAGGCTTAGTTGTTAGTGACAAGTTCTCAGGACGTGCAGATGATAAAAATAATAAGATAACAAGTTCTGGAAGTAGCAATTCTGGTGAATAATTTTTAATGATTTGCTTTCCACCACTATTTAGTGGTGGAAAGTATACATAAAGGAGAAACATAGGGATGGAAAGTTTGATTTATTTGTTAGTAATTATATATGGTTTAATTATAGGAAGCTTCCTCAATGTGTTGATTCTTCGTATTCCAGAAAAAGAAGATTTTGTCGTAGAGCGTTCTCATTGTATGAACTGTGGCTACCAATTGGCATGGTATGATATGATACCTGTATTTAGCTACTTGTTTTTTAAGGGCAAATGCAGAAAATGTGGACAACCTATTTCTAAACAATATCCAATTATAGAAGCGTTAAATGCGGTTCTATATTTTGTCGTTTTTTATGTAAACGGAATTACTTTCCAAAGCTCTATTTATTGCTTCGTTACATCTGCATTATTAGTGATTTCTGTTATTGATTTTCGCACGTTTGAAATACCATTAGGACTTACTATTTTTATTGGAGTTATGGGAATTGTATGTGCTGCAATGGATTATAAGCATATTTCTCTCTATATTATTGGAATGTGTTCTGTGGGACTGTTTTTGGAAATCTTATTTATCTTATCCAATGGTAATTGGATTGGAGGTGGAGATGCTACACTTATGATGGCGGCAGGCTTAGTAGTTGGATGGAAAAAGATTATTGTTGCATTTTTCTTAGCCTGTATATTAGGTGCAGTAATTCACAGTATTCGGATGAAGGTATCTGACGAAGATCATGTACTTGCCTTAGGTCCATATTTGGCTATGGGAATTTATATTGTGATGATTTGGGGAGACAAACTGATTAATTGGTATTGTGATATTTCTGGATTATCAGGCTTATTTTAGGCGTAATAAAGATAATATAATAACAAATGACAAGTTTTTCTTGTCGCAGAGAGTGAAAACAGTTTCATTTTGTGCGATGTGAAAGACATCGGTATGCAGAAATGCGTTTAAAAACCTTAATTAAGGAGGAAGAAAAAGTGGGTAAAAAAGTATTAAGTATAGAAATTGGGTTACATCAAACTCGCGTTTGCGAGGTGGAAGCCGGTAAGAAAAATCCACATGTAAGCAATTGCATTACATTTGACACACCAGAGAATATTGTAGAAGACGGTTTTATCCTTGATAAGGACTTGATGGCACAAACGCTAAAGTCAAACTTGGCTTCTGCAAAGATGAATACAAAAGATGTTATTTTTACAATTACATCAACAAAGATTGCAAACAGAGAAGTTGTGATTCCTTTTGTGGCAGATAGTAAAATTCAAGCAATTATTGATTCTAGTGCCACAGAATATTTTCCATTAGATGTTTCTGAGTATACTATTTCATACTCCATCTTGGAAAAGATTAATACAAAGGAAGAAAAGAAGATTAAATTATTGCTTTTGGCAGCACCAAATAATTTAATAAAAAATATTTATGGATTTGCTGAAGTTGCAGGGTTACATATATATGCAATTGATTATATTGGTAACAGTGCATATCAATTATTGAAAAAACAGGTTGGTACAGGTGTAAATGTATCTGTTCAGATTAATGACCAGACTACGTTGGTAAATGTAATGGAAAATGAAAAACTATCATTGCAGCGTACCATTCCTTATGGAGCTATGAATATTGTGTCTGCTGTATTAGATAATGCTGTATTTGAAAAGAATAACAGCCGCGAGGCAATGCAGCTTTTGATGCAGGAAAACATCATTAATTCCCATGTGGATATGGGCGGGGAAGTTGGCAGAGGCGTACCAATGGCATCCGATGATTATGATCATGTAATGCGTGAAATTCGTGGACGTGAGGATGTTACAAGCACTATCCAATATATTATGAACAATGTAAATCGTGTATTGGATTATTATATGTCCAGAAATTCAGAAAAGCGTATTAATGCAATTTATCTAACGGGTATTGGAGCAAAATTCAAAGGCATTGAGGTACTATTCACAAACGAGACAGGATATGATGTGAAGAAGATTGATAGTCTGTTTGCGGTTAGTTTTGCAAAAGGATTGCAACTAGAAGGAAATCAGGCAGATTATTTGACTGCAATTGGTGCATCCATTGCTCCAGTAGGATTTTTACCAGCAGAAGAGAGGGAGGCAGAGAGAAAATCAGGAGATTCAAAGCTTGCTTCTATTGTCTTTGCTGCCAGTTGTGCAGTTGCAGTAGTTCTGATTGTTGGTTCTGTTGTTAATTATCAGGTGGTGAAGTTTAAACATAATAGTTATGAAAAGCAGATTGAAAATAAAAAATATATTGAAGATGTGTATGCAACGCATCAATCAGCAAAAGAGGCTTATGAATATACATCTTATATGTATAGCCTTACATCAAATCGAAACTTCCAACTTAATGAGTTGAAAAATAAGATTGCATCTGTTATGCCATCAAATATGAAGGTGCTTTCTTTGACATCAGATGATACAGAGTTGACATTAAATATAGAAGCAACTTCCTCGAAGGTGTCTATTTCAGAGTTGTTGATACAGTTGAAACAAATTCCAAGTATCTCCAATGCTACAGTTGCAAATATTGTAGAAGAAGTGGCTGATAGTGGGGATACAGATAAAGAAACATTTACAGTAATATGTGTTTACAATCCATTCCATGCAGAACAGGACGAAAAAGTTTCCTTAGATGATGAGGTTACGGAAGAAAACGATACAGCGGATAATACAACAGAAGATGGAACGAACACAACAGATACAACTGGAAATACGAGTACAACAGATACGACAACACAGAATTAGGAGGGAGTAGGATATGAGAAAGAGTAAAACAAATGTTTTATCAAATGTATCAGAGAGAGATAAAATATTATTGTTTATATTAGGTGCAATATTGGTTTTGGCAATTGCATATTTTGGTGTCTTTTCGCCAAATTTGAAAAAGGCGGATACCATAAAAGAACAAAACAAGGAATTGTCTTCCTATGTGGTGGAATTAGATAACAAGATTGCACATGAAGATGAAAAGAAACAGGAGATTATTACCTTTAATAATAATCGGGAAGATATTTTGAAAAAATTCCCTTCTGGGATGACACATGAAAAGGCAATTGCTATTCTTGCGGACTTGGAAGATCAGACAGATATTTTTTCATCGCAAGTTACTTTGGCTGTAAACAATTTGTTCTTTAATCAGGAAGAAGTACAACAGGCAGGAACAGCAAACATTCAAAAAGAGGATATTTCAAGTAGGTCATCTGTGGCAGTACAAGGTGTTTCGCAGGAAACATATCCATCTTTGATGGGATATAAGACAACATTGACATTAGCATTTACATGTACTGACAGCGAGTTGACAAAGGCACTTGATTATATTAATGGATATGACGATAAAATGTCTGTAGAGACAATTACCGTTGGATACGACGAGACAAGTGGCAATCTTGCTGGAACAATGAATTTGTGCATGTATTCTTTGGATGGTTCCGACAACAAATATGAAGCACCAGAGAATAAAGATGTAAAACTTGGTGTTGCGAATATTTTTGGTTCTAAAGAAGTAAAGAGTGCTAAAAAGAAGAAGTAGACAAGAAATAGGTCAACTGGTAATGCTAAGTAGCCGGTTGGCCTTTTGTGGAAAAAAGGTATAGAAAAAATTATGGAAGGAGAAATGGCATGACAAATAACAAAATAAATACAAAAGGTTTTACTTTAATGGAAGTATTGGTTAGTATTGCCATGGTAGGAATTTTATTTACACCGATGTTGACTTTTTTCTCACATAGTACAAAAACGAACGTAAATGCTAAAAATATGCAGCGTGTTAATACCGTAGGACAGTCTGTGATGGAAGAAGTACGCTCCTATGATACGATTGCAGATATGGTGTCTGTTTATCAGGATACTACAAATACAGACTTGGTACGCACCGAGTCGGATTTCAAGAAGAAGTGTACAACTGCTATCAAAAATGCAGATGGTACATATGCAAATACAAAGTATTATTTTGTAAGAAATGGATTGGAAAGTGACGGAAAAAAATATAGAGCAGAAATTACAGTTGATACAGATGCATATCGTCACTTAAACGATAAAGAAGTGCCTGTGATTTCTTCTCTTGGTTCAGGAAGTACGGTTATGGTTGCGGAGATTGACGAGACAATGAACGCGTTATATGAATATCAAAGTCGTTATCATGCAAAGACAGGAAATGATATTTCGTTGGAAACACTGGCAGCTAAGCTGACTAAGAAAATTAAAGTAGACATTACAGATACCACAAATTCTTCTGGTGTAGAAGTGTCCGATGGTATGGTTCGTGTTACCATTTATGATGAATATAGTATGGATGGATCAATTGCAGGATGTGAAAAGAAGATTCAAAGTGCATATCTATATAATGAAGAAGTTGTTTACGAAAAATTAAAAGGTATCTATTTGTTTTACAATTATGATGTGTATAATACAACCACAAATATTTTTCAGGGAATTGATATCAATGTAAATTATGAGAAACATCCAGATTGGAAATGTGATTATGGAGTTTATGCGGTGTGTCAGAAAGTGTATAGTATTAATAGCATTAATACCTCTTATACTGGTGATGAGATGGACAAATTTGCAGAACAATATGGTTCACGTTCACAGATTACAAAGAAAATTCTTATTGAAGGAAATGATCATTCCAGCGATGCAAGTATGATTTCTATTTTTTCAAACTTAAATTATGCAGTAAATGGGGATGCCAAAACAAAAGAATCTATGGATAACATTGTAAAAAATGAGACAATCCAACGTTTGGCAAAGGTTACGGTTACTATTTATGATGAAGATAATAAAAAGTGTGCTACAATGACTTCAACGAGAGGAGAGTAAAGAATGAAACAGCGAATGAACACCAAAAATAAAAAAGGTTCTTCTTTGGTATTTGTTATTATTGCAGTTGCTTTCGTAGGTATTCTTTCTACCATTATTCTCCGAGCAACGTTGATAAATGTGGAAACCAAAGGAACAGATCGAAGCATCAAAAAGAATTTTTACAGTGCTGAGGCAGTGACAGATAAATTAAATATCGCATTGGAAAATATTTCACAGGAAGCCATGAAAAAGGCATATGTAGATTTATTACAAAGTTATGCGGCTGATGGAATTAACACCACAGATCAGAATACAATACAAAATAAATTTGCAAAGAGATATTTGAATAATTTAATTGGAATTTTGGCACCAGGGCAGGCAATGACTGCGGCAAATGATTTAGCACCTGGAGTAACCTATGAACCAAGACAATTAAAGGAATACATGAAGAATGCCCTTACTACAGATGGCGAGCCGGATGTTTCAGACTTTATTGACATGGAAGATCATGACAAAAATGCTCTTTTGACATTGCAGTATGGAGATGAGTCAGATTATGATGCAGAACGCTACTTGCTTTTGAAAAATGTCAAAGTAAAGTATATTGAAAATAAAGGTGATACAGACCGAGCTGTTTCTACATGGATTACAACGGACATTAAAATGGTAGTTCCAAAACTTAATTTTGAAGGTGGAAATATTTATCCAGATTTCACAAAGTATGCTATCATTGGTAATGATAAGGTAGATGCCTTAAATAGTACAAAGACAGCTTCTGTCAATGGAAATGTTTATGCAGGATTAAATGGACTTAATGTTTCTGGGCAGGGAGATACTTTATCAATTGGTGGAAGTAGTAGTCGTTTGGTAACAAGAGGAAATATCAATGTGCAACAAAGTGGTGGTTTGACTTTGGGATCACAGGATAACCCAATTGAAGTGTGGGCAGAAAACTATACGACCAGTGTGTTAAAGGATTCAACCAGTGAGGCAAAATTAACGGTATATGGCGATAGTTATGTACATGATGATTTGTCTTTAGATGGACCAAGATCAAATGTAAAGTTTTTGGAAGGAAAATATTTTGGTTATAGTTTTAATAAGAATAATGCAGGAGACACAGATTCTGGAAATGAAGTAAATTCTCAGTATAGTAGTGCCATTGTAATCAATGGAAAACACTCTTCTTTATTTATGGGAAATAAAATGTCAGAAATCTTATTAGGTGGACGTGCATTTATTTCCAGAAATCAGGATAGTGGTACAGAAATAGGAAATAAAGCAGGAAGCAGTATGCGAAAAGATATACCAATCGGTGAATCGATTTCTGTAAAATCCGATCAGAATTTTTATTTAGTATCAAATGATGATTTGTCAGAGGGATTTACAAATCCTATGTTAATTGGAAAATATAAAGAACTTATCGATAAAGGCAAATCACCTATGTCTGATAGCTCCGCAAAAACATTAAAAAGCTATTTGAATGAAAGTGAACCAGTGACAAATTATGTATATGATTTATCTGGTACATCAACGGATGCAGCGATGGTTTATTTCTATTATAATTTTAAGAATCAGTCAGCAGCAGACCGTTATTTCAAAAATTACTGTGATAAAAATGAGATGGGAAAGAAAATTGTGAGCAGTCAATATTTAGAGTTCCCTAGTGGATTGGATATTTCTATTTCGCAAAATCTTTCGCTTCTTACGGTAGGTAATGCATTGACATATAGTAGCAAGGCAGACGGATTGCAATCACAGGATGGCAATATTACCGAGGATAATGAAGATTATTATAAGAAAGAATCCGTTCAAAAAGCGGCAAAATATAAATCTTATCAGCTAACACTTACGGATGGAGATTGGAGTAAGTATATTCAGACAGGAATTTCCGATGGAGAAGGTGGATTTGATTTGACAGACAAAAAGGAAAGTCCAATTTTTGATTCCTTAATGACAAAGGATGGAAGTTCTTATGTTTTTGTAAATGAAGCAAAACAAAGCGGAAACTTGTATGGTTTCCAAACCTTGAAAAATAGTATTAAATATAAGGCGGTACCAGTAGATGTAAAAGGAAAAAATGTTTATGCTATTTTTGTAGTTGAGACAAACGATACTGGAAATACTAGTTTAGAGATGGGAACAGAAATTCCTGTAGGTTTACAGAGTGTTCTAAATGCAGCAGGAATTACCAATTCAAATGATACTGTTGCAATTGTAGTATCAAATTGTAATATACAGGTGGATTGTAATTTTAGAGGATTAGTCATTTCTAAAAACACAGTTTCTTTTTCAGGCTCTAATGTAAAGGTAACGGCTGAGTCTGCTATGTTACAGGACATGTTCTCCGCACAAAAGTCCAAAGAGGGTTCTGTTGGTTTAGATCAACGTTTTTTGAAATATTTTGAAGCATTTTCGGGTATTTCTTATGGCGAAGATGTTGGCAGTGCTCAGGATAGTGTGGATTTTTCTAGCTGCATTAAATATGTAAACTGGAAAAAGAATAATGAATAGTAGTAAGGGGGAAGATAAAGATGAAGCAAAATAGAAAAAAAGGTTTTTCTATGGTTGAAATGATTGTTGTAGTTGCAATTATGGGTGTCTTTACAGCTCTGGCTACTATTGGATTTGGGTATTTAAAATCTGGAAATGTGAGAGCAGCCGTTAAGACGGTTGATTCAAATTTGACAAAACTGAAATTAGATACTATGAGTAAAGAGAATAAACCTTATATGTGTATTTATAAGGTGGGTTCTGATTATTATATGTTATGTACAACAGATTCTAACATATCACCAAATGCGAGTAATGGGCAGAAAATTGGAAATGGAAATGTAAAAATTTCTGTTGGTGGAGTTGAACTTACAGGTTCTAGTAAAATATATATTGCTTTCAAAAAGGGAAGCGGAGCGTTTACGGATAAGATTACGATTGGCAGTGTGGAGAATAGCACAGTGACTACAAGTAGTGACTCTACTATTGCAATGGAGAATGCCAGCGGGACAGGAACAAAATACACGCTTCATATGATAAGAGATACTGGAAAGCATTATATTGAGCAAAATTAAGGATGGTGAAGAGATGAGAGAGAAGAGAAATGCAGGTTTTACTTTAGTTGAACTTCTGGTCGCTATGTTGATGTCTTTAATTTTGATTACTGGAGTGGGTCAGTTTATGGCAGCTTCTACCAACAATTATCAGGCGGTTGATAAGCAGGTAAACTTACAGGTGGAAGCGCAAAGTGTCATTAATTCTATTTCTGATATGATATTGGAGGCAAATAATGTAGCATATGTAACAAATAGTAGTGGTGATAAATATTTTATCATTTATTATAATTTGGGGGAAACCTTGTCTACAGGTGATGTGGTAGACAAGACAACAGCAAAACAAAATATTATTTGGTTGGATACTTCCGATAATAAATTGTATTTATTTACTTGCAATAGTAAGGCGGATTATGATGATGCCATGGGAGCGAAAACTAAAAAAATGTTATTTGCGGAAGGTGTGCATAGCATTAAGTATGCAATTGCCACAGCAACAGGAGATACAGCTTTAAATGCAAAAGGGTTAGATGCCAGTGCTACGCAGAGCACACCTATGGTGAAGGTGGACGTAGAGCTTTGGTCTAAGGTTACTTCACAAAGTAAAAAGGCAGATGGATATACGTATGAGGCATCTAATACAATAGCACCAAGAAATGAAATAGTTGCAATTCCATAGATGATACAGGAAAGGAAGGTTCCGAGTGGAGATTGAAAAGAAATTTACAATTAAACAATTACCTGAATTAGAAAAATATACATGTATACACATGGAGCAAGGGTATTTGTGTACTGCGCCTGTAGTGCGTATAAGAAAAGCAAATGAGGATTATATTTTAACTTATAAGTCAAAAACATCACTCAATGAAAAGGAACATAGTACAAAAATTTCTAATGAGGTAGAACTTCCATTAACGGAATCTTCTTTCTATCATTTGAAGGAAAAGATTGATGGTAGGGTGATTGAAAAAGATAGATACCTGATCCCGTTGCAGGATGGGAAAAAAGCGGAGCTTGATATCTTTCATGGTTATTTAGAAGGATTGATATTTGCAGAGGTAGAATTTGCCAGTGTAGAGGAGGCAGATCAATTTGTTCCGCCAGAGTGGTTCTTAGAAGATGTGAGTTTGGACTACAGGTATCGCAATAGCTATTTATCACAGATTGAACGTTGGGAAGAAGCATGATAACTTGTTTTATTGTTCAAGAGGATTTGAGCATCTAGGAGGTAAAGATTATGAAAAAACACTGGAGAGCATTTACCGGCTTACTCGTATGTTTTGCTATCTTAGCTGCTGGTACAATTGGTTACTTTCTAAATAACGATTTCTTAGTAAAAGAGAAGAATCATTCTAATGTGGTTGCAAGTATAGCCACTTCCGCTAATGCAGGGGATTTTGTTATTTTGGAGATTGTTCCAGACATGAGTTATGCCCAGCTTGGTTATTTACAGGCTGGATCAGAGCCTATTGATATTTTAAAAGCATCAAAGGCTGGAAAGGCAGATGAAATTGCAAAGATTGCAGGTGGCGGAGTTACGTTAAAGAAAACAATTGATGGAGAAACCTATAAGCAATTGAACCAAATTTATGATAATATGGATAAATATTGGGAGCAGACTGCATCAGGAAGTTCCATTCAGGCAAATAACAAGTATACCTTTGTAGGCGGCAAGTCATTCCCTATTAATACAAACTCTTTGCGAAGCATGTTTTCTTCACAGATTAGTTCTGATGATAAGGTTGTTGTAAAGACCGTTACAGCGAAAGATTTGAATGCCGCTGAGACAAGTGATATCAAGGCATTGCTAGATAAGACAGATCTTATTTATGTCTCTGAATCTTATGTAGACGGAGCAAAATCAGCACAGCAGGACCTTGCCAAAAATTATGCAGGGGAAAGTAATCCAGGACAAAAATTTACAAGTGGTAAATGTGATGCAAGTTGGAGTGTAGTCAAAACGATTTTCCAATATGTTGCAGACAAAGAAAATCCACTTCCGATTATGATGGATAAAGAAATTTATACAGATGCTTTATCTACGGATAGCGAGAGTGTAGATACGGTACAATATGAATTAAATCGTAATGTAAAGTATGCTTCTAAGACAAAGGATACGTGGGAAGCAAATGGCGACCTGTTTAAGAAGACCACTTATAAAGCAGGCACATCCAAAGCAGCATCTAATAATAATATGTATAAATTGTATTTAATGTCGATGTTCCGTGATCCGGCAGAGTTTTATAATTTATTTGTGGAAAGTAAGTTAATCGATGGAAGCGGAAAGTACGCTTTACAGTCTGGAAATGCTGCGTCCTATTGGAATACCTATACTTTTTTACCGTGTAAAAAAGAGATTAAACATAGCGATCATGAAGAGGGAGATACCAGCTTTTGGGAAAATGATATGTCGATTTCCTTAGAGCCAAAGAGTGGAAAGTGGGTTAACTGTAATGGCATTTCTTTTGAGCAGAATAAGTCGAGTTCCTTTTTAGATAGCAAGAATGAAATAGTGCAAATATTAAAGTATAAACCTCGTTCTTGTATCAATGGAGAAACCTATGATGTGTTAGAGTTGGAACCAGCAAATCATTTCTCTTTATCCGCAGCGTATATTGAACAGTTATTACCATATACCAGTTACACGACAAAAGACACCTTTAAGTTAAAGATTACGAAGATGACAACGGCCGAGTATGTGGGTAAGACAAGTGAATTGGCATCAAACTATGATTTGGTATATATTGGTAATGATATAAAAGGGTTGCATACAAAGAAAGATAGCAATGGAAAATTGATCACGGATTATTCGTCTAAAAATGAACATATGAATGGTGTAATCTATGCCCATTTAGGTGCAAAAGTGTTGTTTAATTATGGACAATTGACAGATACATCAAACAGTAATGGCAGCAATTCAAATGGTGTGGCATTTTTTAATGCTGGAGATAGTGGTACCTTACATTATTCTGGAAATGATATAACAGAATTAAAGAAAAAACAATTAACGACCTATTTGGATACAGGGCTTCCAGTTGTAGTGGCAGATGGATTGATTAAAGATGCAAAAAAAGATAGTCCGATGTATTTTAATGACAAGTCAAATAACAATATGCGTAATTTCTTAAAGGAAAGAGCCGATGATTTATTATCATTAGATTTCAATTATCGTTCTGTTTCCGATGAAGAGGCAAATGAAAAAATTAATCGTTTGACAAAGAAGAAACCAACGCTTACAATTTCTAGTTTGCGAGCAGGTGGAACTACATATACGGATTTAAGTAAATGTAATGTTTATAAATTTGATAAGAACTCCGAAAATCGTAAATTTACATTTAGTTACAAAGTTGACAACCCAGAGGATTCTACTGCGGATTTTGTTTTGAACTTTTACGTTGATAAAAATGCGGATGGTCGTTTTACAAAAGCAGAACGTGTAGGTGGAAAGAGTTTTACGGGTAATGGGAGTAATTATACTTATACATTTAGTATGAATCCAAGTTATACAGGTGCATTCACATGGAAAATAGAAGTGTATCCGAAAAATAATCCTGGAATGGTTTGTTCGCAGATTGGTTATAGTACCATTCGTTTTACGAATAATGATGTAGCCAAAAGAACGGTACATGTATTACAGGTGCAGGCGGTAGCTGGAAATAATAAGCATAATACTGATTGGGGACGAGGAAAAGCACAACAGATTAATTTGTCAGATTCCGCCTTTACAAAGTATTTGAAACAAGATGAGGTAAGTAAAGATTTTGATATTAAGATAACCGTAATTGATTTGCAGGACTTTACCTATGGAAAAGATGGTTCGGAATACTACAATAAAGATCATGGTGGTTGGTATGATAAAAATTATAAAGAGAAGTTATCCAGAGTGAATTTGCAGGAAAAATATGATATGATTATTTTTGGGTTTGCAGACAGTTATCGTGATTTGGAATTTAACAATACTAAGATTGCAAAGGATATACAGGATTATATTGATGCAGGAAGGAGTGTCATGTTCTCGCACGATTTAACTTCCCAGATTAATAACGAAAATGCCTTGAAAGATGAAAAGAACACTTCTGTTTTTATGGAAAATACCAATGGAAAAGGCTTTAATAAATGGATGCGTGATGCGATGGGATTGGATCGTTATAATCAAGGCAAACGAATTTCCAGCAAGAAAAGTTGTAATAATTATACAAAAACCAGTGATGGCGAGAAGTATGGATTTACTTATACGGCATTAATGCAATACAGTAACTTTAGAAGAAATTGGAATAAGGGGGGGAAAAATCATATTGATGGTTGGTTTGGACCATATAATCCTTTGTATATCAATTTATTATCAAGAAATAATCAAGAAAGTGGTAAGGATGCTGGAAAAGGATGGCCATATATTGGTATTCCAGATGGGGCTTCTACACCTGAAGATGGGGATGCGTATGCGACACAACGAGTAACAGAGGTCAATGAGGGACAGATTACCAAATATCCATTTGACTTGTCTGAATATAAGAATTCGGATGGTACCTATCCAATTTCTACAACTCATGGACAGGCGTATCAGTTGAATGTGGAGTCAGATGATGTGGTATGTTGGTTTGCATTGAGTGATAAAGGAAATGGAAAAGGCTGGTATAGTGCATCTCCAAATGATGCAGCAAATAACTATTACATTTATAATAAGGGAAATGTTACCTATACAGGTGTTGGACATTCCAAACTTAGTGAAATGACAGAGTTTGAGAAAAAATTGTTTATCAATACTATGATCGCTGCGCTACGTGCTGGTGTAGAAGGACCACAACCGGAAATTACAAATGGATTTAATATTCCAGAGGGGGATGAAGACTGTTATGTTGTATATGCTGATGTAGATGCAGATTCTGAAGACAAAGAGTTTAATAAGACAGAAGATGTAGAGTTTTATGCGCATGATGACAGTACGAAAGCTGAGTTCGTGTATGTTTCTTTAGCAGTACAGGGAAAAAAAGGCGAAGAGTACGAAGAAGTGTCAGATGGATATACTTTGGTAGATCAGAATGGAAATACGCTTTCTCCAGTTACGATTACCAGTGAGGAAGACGGGGAGACACACAAAGCTTGGAAAATAAAGAAGTCTGATCTGGCCTCTGATTCTGGTGTTATAACTTATACGATAAAGTATCCAAGAGCAGTATTGGAACATCAAGCTTCTCAGAAATTCAAAATCTATGCATATAGTTATGAAGGAGAAGGAAAGTATAAAGTAAAAGGATATCAGTATGGCGGTATTATGCGTCGTGCACAATTCAAATTAGACTAAAGAGGACAGTGGTAGTAAGTTGAAAAGCTTATTGCCGCTGTTTTTTTATTTTTAAGAAAAGAGTTCTTATGGTATTTTAGTACCTTCTTTCGTTGACATAAATTTTTATAAATTGTATAATAGAAAGGATTGTATGTACATAATAATAGAAGTAATAAAAAGTACATGACAATGGAATGGCAGGAAAGGCTAAAAAAGAGAAAGAAGGAGTGAATGGATGAAGTTTCTGAACAATTTTGAAAGAAAATTCGGCAAATATGCAATACCAAATTTGATAAAGTATATTCTTGGATTGTATGTAATTGGTACGTTGTTAGAACTGATTGTACCAGGATTTTATGGGAGTTATCTGGCACTGGATTTTGACATGGTGGCAAAAGGACAGATATGGAGACTACTTACCTTTATTATGGCGCCATATGCGATTGGTAGCGGTTCAGGTATGTTTTTATCATTTTTCTTTTTGATTATTGAGGTCAGCTTGTATTATATGATTGGAAATGCACTGGAACAGGCATGGGGCAGTTTTCGTTTCAACTTATATATCATTAGTGGAATCGTGTTTAATATTATTGCCGCATTGATTATATATATTTCCTATAAGAACTTGCTTGGAGTATCTATACCATATGCAAGTATTTCGGCTGGAGGTATACAGTATATTGGACTGGATTATATATTCCAATCTATGTTTTTAGCATTTGCATTTTTGTTCCCAGATGTGCAGGTACTATTTATGATGGTCATTCCTTTAAAAGTAAAATGGCTTGGATATTTGTATGGCGTTATTCTTGCATTTAATATTATTACAAATTTTGCAGGAGGAGCTTATGTACTGGGAACTGCAATGTTAGTTAGTATGGCAAACTTCCTGTTGTTTGCACTTTGGTCATGGAAGTCAAGAAGACCAACTATGGCACAAGTGAAGAGAAGACGACAATTTCACAAACAGGTGCGTACCGCTTCGACAAAAGCAGGAGAGCCAAGACATCGTTGTGCAATCTGTGGTAGGACAGAATTGGATAATCCTAATTTAGAATTTCGGTTCTGTTCAAAATGTGATGGAAATTATGAATATTGTAGCGATCATTTGTTTACACATGAACATGTGAAAAAATAATATATTTACTTTGCGTAGTACGCAGAATGGAGGATGAAAATGGGACTGGTAAATGTGTTTACCATTGTATACTTGCTTGCGATATTTGTTCTGTATATTACTATGATATTGAACAAAAAGACAGTAACAATGGGAGTGAAGCAAAATAAGACAATCAATTGGCTAAATTTGGCTATATTATTGATTGTTGGGTTGCTGATTCGATTTATTTTAGCAAAGATTGATTCGGGATATGAGACGGATATGAATTGCTTTTCTTATTGGTCAGACTGGGCATATCAGGATGGTTTAGGAAAATACTATAATATACAGGATCGATTTACAGATTATACGCCTGGATATATTTATATTTTGTGGATTGTAGGTTGGTTCCGCCATATGGTACCATCTTTGGCTACTTCTACTATAATAGTGAAGATGCCTGCAATATTGTTTGATTTAGCAACTTGTGCATTGATTTATAAAGTGGCTCGCAAGTATTTTGATGAAAGAGCTTCCCTGCTTCTTTCTGCATTTTATTTGTTCAATCCGGTTATTTTGATTGATTCTGCTATGTGGGGACAGGTGGATTCTGTATTTACATTTTTTATTGCATTGATGGTCGTATTGATTGCAGAGCATAAGTTGATTCCGTCTTATTTTGTATTTGCAATCAGTATATTGATGAAACCGCAGGCGTTAGTATTAACACCGGTTTTGATTTATGGAATTTTAGATCAGGTTATCTTAAATAATTTTTCTGTGAAACGTTTCTTTAAGGAACTTGGTTTTGGAATACTTGCTATTTTATTAATGTTTGCTTGTACAATTCCATTTCGTTTTGATCAGTATTGGATTACTTTTGCTGCTAATACGCTTACAAATGGCACACAGACATGGCTTCCTGTTTCGGCTGTTGGATTGACTGCAGCAACAGGTAACTTCTTTGTTAAGCTGTTTCAGATGTTGTTGGGTGTACTTGCTCTCTATACGGGAACGATGAGTTCTTATGAGTATGCATCTGTAAATGCTTATAATTTCTGGGAGATGTTTGGTTTAAACTGGCATAGTCAGGATGAAACAGCTTTAGGGATGAGTTACGCTAAATGGGGAACTATATTTATTATTTTACTTGTGGTGGTGGCAACAATCTTTTGCTATATCAATCGAAAGAAAGAAAATGGAAGTAAATATTTCCTAATTGGTGCATTTATAGCGGCTGGTTTCTTTACTATGTCAGTCCGTGTACATGAGAGGTATATGTTCCCAATCTTTGTACTTTTGATTTTAGCATTTTTGTACAAGCCAAGAAAAGAATACCTTTTTATATTTATGGGATTAACGATAGCACAGGTTAATAATATATGGCATGCTTTTAAGTATTATCCGGATAAATTTGACTGGCATGCAAAGTTTCCACGAGTAATTGGTGTTTTACATGTACTTCTTTTTGTTTGCATTATTGTGGTGTTCATAAAAGATTTGATTTTAGAAAGAGGTCAGGCAGAAGAAACGGTTGAGGAGAATCTTTTACATGGAATAAAAAAGGACGGTATATTGATGAAGATACAGGAATACTGGAAAGATTGGAAGCCTAGAAAAAGTCAAAGCAAGATGAAGATGACAAAGTTTGACTGGATTGCGATTGCTGCCATTACACTTGTGTATGCCGCTATTGCTCTGTTTAATTTGGGAGATAAGGATGCACCTCAGACTTACTGGGAAACTTATACACAGGGTGATACTATATATTTTGACTTTACAAATAAAACATCAAATTTAACTAAGTTAGCATATTTTGATGGAAGATACGAAAATCGTGAATTTTATTTGGAAGAAAGTGCAGATAATGTTACATGGACACCTGTTTCTGTAAATTCACAGGATGTGGCATCTTTAGGTGGAGAGGCATCTAAATTTACAATGAGTAGTGTATTTTGTTGGGCGTCAGCAGATATTTCAGTCACACAGCCTTATGTACGACTTCGTTGTAATTCCAACGAAACAGTAATCAATGAACTTGTATTTTTTGATGAACAGGGAAATTCTGTACAACCTGTAAATGCAGCGGATTATGCAAATCTGTTTGATGAACAGAAAAAATACCCGGATATTACAACTTTCCGCAATAGTACATATTTTGATGAAATTTATCATGCTAGAACGGCATATGAGATGACAAAGAATTTGTACAATTATGAATGGACTCATCCACCATTGGGTAAATTTATTATGTCTATTGGTATTCGTATTTTTGGTATGTGTCCATTTGGATGGCGTATCATGGGTACTTTGTTTGGTATTGCTATGTTGCCAATTTTTTATATGTTCTCAAGAAAAGTGTTTAAGAAGGGATGGCTTGCAGCATTTACAACAACTTTGTTTGCCGCAGACTTTATGCATTTTACACAGACACGTATTGCAACAATTGATGTGTATGTTACCTTCTTTATCATACTGATGTTCTATTTTATGTATCAGTATTATTGTATGAGTTTTTATGATACACCGTTGAAAAAGACGTTTGTACCGCTTTTGTTTAGTGGTATCTTCATGGGACTTGGTTGTGCAAGTAAATGGCCAGGCGTATATGCTGGTATTGGTTTGGCGATTGTGTTCTTTATTGTTGTGTTTAGACGGTATATGGAATACCATTATGCGTGGTTACATCCAAAGGAAGAGACGAACGGCATTAAAAATGAAGTGATAATTAAGAGTTTTCGTAAAAATTTGATTAAGACATTAGCATTTTGTGTGTTAGCATTTATTATCATACCGGGAACGATTTATACATTATCATACATTCCATTTAACAATGGACAGGATATGGGATTGATTCAGCGTATGATTAAAAATCAGATTGATATGTGGAATTATCATTCTAAATTGGATGCTACTCATCCATTTTCTTCTACTTGGTACCAGTGGCCAATCATGCAGAGACCAATCTGGTATTATACGGCAACAATTAAGCCAGCAGTAGAAGGCGTATCTGGTGCAATTCAGGGAAATATCAGTGCGTTTGGTAACCCACTTGTTTGGTGGGCTGGTATTCCAGCATTTGCCTATGTGCTTTATAGAAGTATCCGTTATAAGGATAAGAATGGAATTTTCTTAAGCGTTGCTTATATGGCACAGCTTACACCATGGATGGGCGTAGCTCGTTGTACATTTATTTATCACTATTTCCCAAGTGTACCATTTATTACGATTATGATTGGTTACTGTATGTATCATTTGTATGAGTCTTGTAAGACTGAGAAGGGAAGGAAAAATGTAAAACTTGCTTGCATAATCTATGCAGCTTGTGCGATTGGATTATTTATTATGTTCTATCCGGTTATTTCCGGTTATCCGATTGATGTAACTTATGTAAAGAAATTTTTACGTTGGTTTAGCAGTTGGCAATTAGCATCTGTATAAAAGATGATTAAATGTCCTGTGAGAAGCGATTCTCGCAGGGCATTTCTGATTCAAAGCTTTTCTTTTTTGGTAAATACTGCTATAATAAACGTTAAGTGCATGGAAAAGGAGAAAACACATATGAGTCAGGTAAAAGATTTAGTAAGAAAAATAAATAAAGGAAAAGATTTAGATGAAAATATTCCTGCCTATAAAAATATATTGTTTGATTTGTACAATCAGGTATCGGTTTTACATGTTACGTTAGAGTATTACATGCTTTATGAAACATTACAGGAAAAGACAGGCGAGGAAAATGGATATTTACAGGAGACAATCTCTGTTGTCAATCAACTTGTAAAAGATACATTTTGCGGAGAGTCACTGACAGCAGAAGAAAAGCAAGAAAAGATTGATCTACTTGTGGCTACAAGAAGTGATGTAATCCGAAAAATGAAGGTATTAACAATGTATACGGACAAGCTGCAAATTTTTGAGCATGTGATTAACCGTATTGAATTGAAATACGAAAAAGAGTTTCCAATGGCAGATATTGATACGTTTGTGCAAAAGGTGTATCAATATATTTTTAGTGGAAAAGATAACGTGGTAATCAATGAGAGTATAAAAGAAATTTTGGCAGAGTTGCCAGTTCGAATGGCACGTTCAAAGTATTTTCAATTGATTGAAAATAGTTTATCTGTCTATAAAGACTCGGATCGATCCGCAGTGGACCGTTATATTTATATGTTGGAAACCAGTGCGATGTTATATGAACCGGATGGAGTAGAAGAGTATTTTCTGGATGTAAAAGAGTTTACAGAACGATTAGGCAAGATGAAATTTGCTGACTTGTCTGAAAGTGAGTTCCACAAAGCATATGATGAGTTAGAAGAAACAGCAGAATACATTTCAGAAGTGGCTGATTTGTATGTGGAAATTGAGAGTGTGTTAAATAGCTTATATTGTTATTTGACTTCAGAAGATGGACAGCCATTAACAGATGCAAGCGATAAAGCTTGTGTAGAAATGCTACAATGTATTTCTGGTTTGTTTGAGGATGGAGACTGGAAAGGGGTTCCAGACAGTCTGGATGAGAAGTTGGTACTTACAGAAGGAAAACAGGAGAAACTTGTGGAGGATATGCTGCAATTGGAAACAGTATTAGTAGACCTTCAGATTAGTCATAGAGAGAAGTTGGAACAGTTAAATCTGATAGAAGATTTTGTGAAATTGGATACAATCCAGCAGCTTTTGGCAGCTTCTGGTACATTTATTGAATTTAATGAAGAAGAGGAAGAAAAAACTGCGGATGAGGCATATATAGCAGAGCAGACACAGCAGTTACTAGAAAAATTAAAGACACAGTTTGCTGAAAATGAAATGTGTATCAATCGTGCAGTGATAGCGGCTACGATTAGTAAGTTTCCAGTATTTTTCACTTCGTCAAAAGAGGTGGAAGAATACATTCGTGAGGCGTTGGAACGTTGCCAGGATGATGCAGAGCGTCAGGCAAGTATGAACGTGATTCAAGCTATTATGGAAGGATAGAATATGGTTGAGTGGTTTGAAAGTTTGTATCTGGACGGAATTACAAAACATACGGTGCAACACATAAAAGAAAAAATTGAAAAAGAGAAGCTTCAATATCCGGTTTTTTGTGTTGCATTTTCCTCAAACCCCGAAAATTTGTTAGATATTATGAATGTCAATGAATTGTTGTTTCCATATTACAAAAGGAAGTCCTGCTTTATTTTGGGATTGGCATCTAGTAGAAAACAGGCAATGATTATGGCGGCAGCGATTATAACAAGAATATATCGTGAGACCGGAGGATTTGATGTGAAATCGTATTATGGAAAGAAATCACAGGGAAAAATTTCGGCTGACGGATAGAAAGGGGAGTGGGGCACATTGCATATAATTTTGATGATTTTAAAAATCATCGGTATTATTTTACTTGTTCTTTTCGGATTGTTTCTTTTAGGCATTGGGCTTATTTTGTTTGTGCCTCTTCGCTATTCGATTGAGTTGAAAAAAGAGGCTGACAATGAAATAGAAGGTTGTATTCGTACCACTTGGTTGTTACACATTCTTTCTTTTCGAGCCGAGTATAAAGAAAATCTAAACTACTATTTTCGGGTATTTGGGATACCGATAAAAAAGAGCGAGAAGATAGAAAAAGAAATGGACGAGGAAGAAAAGGAGTCAGATACAAAGTCTGAGAATGAATTTTCTAAAGATGGTAAAACCTATAAAGAGAAGCCTGTGAGGAAAAAGGTAATAAAAGAAAAAGAGACACAGCAGGCACAAAATAAGTCGGAAACAAAGAATATAAAAAACGATAGTGTTGGGAATATCGATACCAAAAAAGAAGAAATACAAGAAATTCCACAAGAAAAGGAACCAAATGATAAAAAGTTAGAAATAAAAAAAATAGAACAAAGAGTGGAAGATAAGAAAGCTAAGGAAGTAAAAAAAGAAAAAAAGGCAGTAGTAAAGAAGAAAAAAAAGAGACAGTTTAATATAAAAAGAAAATTGCAGGATTGTATAGATAAGATAGTGGAGCTATATCACAAAGCAAAAATGATGTGGAACGGCTTCCTTCACAAAGAGGAAGAAGTGCAGAAGAAAATAAGGCATATTGCAGATTTTTTTGCGGCGAATGAAAACCATGCTGGAATGCGGGTGTTACTGGAGCATGGGAAAAAGGCTTTTTCACATATTTGGCCTAAAAAATGGAAGGGTTGGATACGGTTTGGGCTGGAAGATCCGGCAGAGACTGGAAAGGCATTGGGGATACTTGCGGTATTATGTGGAGTAGTAGGAACCTTTCCAAATATAGAACCGGATTTTGAACAGGAAATTTTTGAAGGCAATCTGAAGGCAAAAGGAAGAATACGTGTGGCAACTCTTTTGAGGATTGTGATACATGTTTGGAGAAATGAAGCTTTTAAAGCATTAAAACGTAATTTTGAAGAAATCAGGAGGGTTTTATAATGGCAGATAGTAAAAATAATAATATGGGACAGACAGTAGAGACGTTATTTAAGGGCTTAGATGGATTTATGTCTACAAAAACAGTAGTGGGAGAACCTGTAAAGTTTGATGATGGAACAATTATTGTTCCTTTGGTTGATGTAAGCTTTGGAGTAGGTGCTGGGGCATTTGCCAATAATGAAAGAAAAAAAGATAGAGCAGCCGGTGGTATGGGAGGGTCTATGCAGCCTAGTGCGGTATTGGTGATTCAAAATGGTTCTGTTAAACTTGTGAATGTGAAAAAGCAAGACGGACTTACGAAAATTTTGGATATGGTTCCTGATTTTGTAAACAAGTTCCTTTCTGGAAAGGAAGAAAATACAGATTATACAGCCGATTTTACAGGAGAAAATGAGGAATAAAGAGGTCTAATTTGCTGTAAAGATGGGATATGAAGAAAAATATAAATTTCTGCTTGCAATTTATTATAATCTTTGATAAAATGATTTTTGTTTGGTGCATAGCGTTATAGCAATGCACAATAAGCGTAAGGAGGTGCTTTTAATGGCTAAATGTGCAATTTGTGAAAAAGGAGCTCACTTTGGTATCCAGGTGAGTCACTCACATAGAAGAAATAACAAGATGTGGAAATCTAACGTAAAATCTGTAAAGGTTAAGGTTAATGGTGCTGCAAAGAAGATGTATGTTTGTACTTCTTGCCTTAAGTCAGGTTTAGTAGAGCGTGCATAATGCTTAGAAAACCCGGTTCTTTGAACCGGGTTTTCTTTTTGAATTACATGACAACCATCAAAGCACTGTGTTTAAGTTTTATGTATTCTGAACATATCCTTATGGACAGAAAAACAGATTATATGCGCAGATTAGTAATATGCAGATAATTACAATAGACCAAAATAAATCAGATAAAAATAACATAATAGTCATTCCGACAGCAATCCAAAAAAAGATAAAACCCAGCATTTGTTTCATAATTTATACCAGCCTCTTTTGCGTAGTTAAGTGGTGCTCTGTTATTAATATATGAAGAAAATGGAAAAGCATGAATAAGATAGCACACTTTTTCATTAAGAAAATTGCTTTTAGGGTGGAAATAATAGAAAAAATCAGTTATACTAAATAATAAACTCTATTATTCACAGTTATGAATAATAGAGGACAAATGTGTGAAATCAGTTGAGATTTAGGGAGACCCCCATCTTCTGACTATATTTTAAGATAGGAAAGGGTGTATAGATTATGAAGGGACATATTTCAAATAATAATGGAGAAGTGCTTATTGACAACGAAGTTATGGCAAAATATGCGGGTTCTGCCGCGGTAGAAAATTTTGGAATTGTTGGTATGGCATCGGTTAATATGAAAGACGGATTAGTAAAATTACTGAAAAAAGAAAGTGTGAGTCATGGAGTAAATGTTGTTGTGGATGAAAACAATAAATTAAAAATTGGCTTGCACATTATTGTTGCCTACGGTGTAAGTATTACAGCCGTTTGCCAAAATCTAATTGAAAACGTAAAATATAAAGTAGAAGAATTCACCGGTATGGAAGTAGAGAAGATTAACGTATTCGTCGAAGGTGTAAGAGTAGTGGATTAAGGAGGATAAGATTGTGAGTATCAAAGCGATTGATGCGGCAATGCTACAGAAGATGTTCATTGCTGGTGCAAAGAACATTGAAGCAAGAAAAGAATATATTAATGAGTTGAATGTATTTCCGGTTCCAGATGGAGATACAGGAACTAATATGACATTGACTATTTTATCTGCGGCTAAAGAGGTGGCTTCCATTGAGGAGCCTACAATTGAAAATTTATCAAAGGCGATTTCCAGCGGTTCTTTAAGAGGAGCCAGAGGTAATTCTGGTGTTATTATGTCTCAGTTGTTCCGTGGTTTTACAAAAGGAATTGCCGGAGAGACAGAACTTACGGTTCCAGTTTTGACAAGAGGTTTTGGAAAGGCAGTAGAGACTGCATATAAGGCAGTTATGAAGCCAAAAGAAGGAACCATTTTAACAGTTGCCAAGGGTGGTGCAGACAAGGCAGAAGAACTTTCTACAATGGAAGATGTACAAGAGTTTTGCCAGCAGGTAATTGTATACATGAATGAAGTGTTAGATCAGACACCAGAGATGCTTCCAGTATTAAAAGAAGCAGGTGTTGTGGATTCGGGTGGAAAGGGTCTTGTTACAGTATTAGAAGGTTGCGTAGATGCATTAATGGGCAAGGAAATTGACTTTGAGAGTCTAAAAGCAGAGCCGGTCAAAAAGATTGCATCGGCAATGGATTCTAGTGAAGTTTCTACAGCAGACATTAAATACGGATATTGTACTGAATTTATTATCTTGTTAGAAAATAAATTTACACAGGAAAATGAACTTGAGTTTAAGGGATATTTGAGTAGTATAGGTGATTGTGTAGTTGTAGTTGCGGATGATGAAGTGGTAAAAGTACATGTGCATACAAATGATCCGGGACTTGCAATACAGAAGGCACTCACATATGGTGCTCTTAGCAATATGAAGATTGATAATATGCGTTTGGAGCATACAGAAAAGGTAATTAAAGAAGCAGAAAAGAAGGCATCAGCAGAGGCAGAACAAAAGAAAGCTTCTGAACCAAGAAAGTCATATGGATTTATCAGTGTATCGGTAGGAGAAGGTTTGAGTGAGATTTTCACCGGATTAGGTGTTGATCATCTGATTGAAGGTGGACAGACTATGAACCCAAGTACAGAAGATATGCTAAATGCGATTGATGAAGTAAATGCAGATACGATTTTTATTCTTCCAAATAATAAAAATATTATTTTAGCGGCAGAGCAGGCAGCAGAGTTGACGGAAGATAAAGAGATTGTGGTAATTCCAACTAAGACAATTCCACAGGGAATTACTGCTTTGATTAATTTTATGGAGGACAAGACTCCAGAAGAAAACAAGCAGCAAATGATTGAGGATATTGCAAATGTAAAATCTGGTCAGGTAACTTATGCGGTTCGTGACACTGTGATTGATGGAAAAGAGATTCATATTGATGATATTATGGGTATCGGGGAAAATGGTATTGAGGCTGTTGGAAAGGATATCAAAGACACTACTTTGGAATTACTGTCTCATATGATAGATGACAATTCTGAACTGGTATCTGTATTCTATGGCGATGGAGTGACAGAGGAAGATGCAAATGCGTTGGCAGCATTGATTGAAGAAACTTACACCGAGGTAGAAGTAGAAGTACAGTTTGGTGGTCAGCCGGTATATTATTATATTTTATCAGTAGAGTAATCCTACACAGATAGATAAAAGAGGGAGAGTTATTTGCATATATTGCAAATAGCTCTTTTCTTTGCGAAAAGGAGTGTGAGGATGTGAGGGAAACAGACTCCCTTCTTTCCATAAAGGGAATTGGAGAGAAGGCACAACAGAAGTATCAAAAATTAAATATTAATGCAGTGGGTGACTTATTAGAGCATTATCCGAGAAATTATGACGTATATAAGCCTATTTGCCCGATTAGAGAGTTGGTAGAAGGGGAAGTTTGTGCAGTAGAAGGTGTGTTGGATAGCCTTCCTAAAATGCGAAAGGTTAGAAAATTAAAAATTTTATCTTGTAGCATCCAGGATGGAACCGGAATTGTGAGACTTACTTGGTTTAATATGCCCTTTGTTATGTCTTCCCTGCATTCTGGGACACGTTACATTTTTCGAGGAAAAGTAATACGAAAAAACGGGGTATTGGTGATAGAACAACCACAAATGCTCACAAAAGAACAGTTTTATAATAATTTAAACAAATTGCAGCCTGTATACTCTTTAACGGCTGGTTTAAGCAATCATGCCATCAGCAAAGCAATTGCCTATGTGTTGAAGGAAGGGGAGATACAAACGGATTATCTGCCTGTAGATTTGCGTAAAAAGTATCATTTAATAGAGCGTAAAAAGGCATTGCGAGGGATCCATTTCCCGAAAAATAAAGAAGAAATGATAGATGCCAGAAGAAGAATTGTATTTGATGAGTTTTTTTTATTTGTAATGGCATTAAACCAGCTAAAAGAGAAAAAGGAAAAACGAAAAAACGCATATAAGATGAAGGCTGTAAAGGAGTGTGAGCAGTTACTAGAATCCTTGCCTTATAAACTAACGAAAGCGCAGCTTCGAGCCTGGGAGCAGGTTCAGAACGATTTGATGGGAGAAGGCATTATGAATCGCCTGATCCAGGGAGATGTAGGTTCTGGTAAGACAATTATAGCAATACTTGCCCTTCTTTTTAATGCAAAAAATGGACATCAGGGAGCTATTATGGTACCTACCGAGGTATTGGCAAAGCAACATTTAGAAAGTTTTCAGGAAATGTTATCTCCTTTTGGGATTCGGATTGCTCTTTTAGTTGGTTCCATGACGGCCAAGGAGAAGCGTGAGGTATATAAAGCGCTTAAAGAGCATGAAATTGATATTGTGATAGGTACACATGCGTTAATACAGGAAAAGGTAGAATATGCCGATTTGTCGCTTGTTATTACGGATGAACAACACCGATTTGGGGTAAAACAGCGAGAAAATTTTGCAGGAAAAGGCAATGAAGCACATATATTAGTTATGAGTGCCACACCGATTCCGAGAACCTTGGCGATTATTTTATACGGCGATTTGGATTTGACGGTGATTGATGAATTACCGGGAAATCGTCTTCCGATTAAAAATTGCGTGGTGAATACTGGTTATCGTCCCAATGCCTATGCATTTATTGATAAGCAGGTACGTGAGGGCAGACAGGCTTATGTGATTTGTCCGATGGTAGAGGAAAGCGAAAATATGGAGGCTGAAAATGTAATTGATTATACAGAGCAATTGCGTAGTGTCCTTCCTATGAGTATCCAAATTGAATATTTACATGGCAAGATGAAACCGAAGGAAAAGAATGCTATTATGGAGCGCTTTGCAGCAGGAGAGATACAGGTATTAGTTTCTACAACTGTAGTAGAAGTAGGAATTAATGTTCCCAACGCAACGGTCATGTTGATCGAAAATTGTGAGAGGTTTGGTCTTGCACAGCTTCACCAGTTACGTGGTCGAGTTGGACGTGGAAAATATCAGTCCTATTGCATTTTTATGACAGGTCATGAGAGCAAGGAAACAAAAAAACGTATGGAGATTATGGGAAAATCAAATGATGGTTTTTTGATTGCAGAGCAGGATTTGAAACTTCGTGGACCGGGAGACTTGTTTGGAATACGGCAGAGTGGATTGCTAGAATTTAAAATGGCAGATGTATTTCAGGATTCGCATATTTTAAAAGAGGCATATGAGGCTGCTAAGGAGGTTTCTGAAGGAGAATTGATTCAAATCTACAAAAAATATGAGCGCTTGCGAGAAAAATTATATAGATACACAGACGAGTTAAGTTTGTAAAAATGCGAGTAGAAGTCTGCAAAAATGACATGAAAGTGTCATGGAATATACTGGAATTTTTGTTTGCAAATTTATTGCAAGCCTGTCAATACAAGGCTTTAACGGAAGATAAAAACGATAGAAAAGTAAAAATTGCCATTAATTGCCTAGACTTTTAAAAAAAAATGGGTTATAATGTCACTTATATTGCAAAATTTTATCGTTTTTGGCCGTGAAACGAAAACGAGTGGAAAACAGCTATATACAAGTGGAAAGATGGAGGTATATTGATGTATAAGATTGTTAAAAAAAGAGCGTTGGCGAATAATATCGTCTTAATGGACATAGAAGCACCCAGAGTAGCCAAACATTGCTATCCTGGACAGTTTGTAATTGTTAAAATGGACGAGAAAGGCGAGAGAATCCCTTTGACAGTCTGTGATTATAACCGTGAACAAGGAACGGTTACCATTGTTTTTCAAACAGTTGGTGCATCTACAACTGAGATGGCACAGTATGAAGAAGGACAGTGTTTCCGTGATTTTGTAGGTCCTTTGGGTTGTAAATCAGAATTGATTGACGAAGATCCGGAAGAATTAAAGAAAAAGAAGATTTTATTTGTTGCAGGTGGTGTTGGTACTGCTCCAGTATATCCACAGGTAAAATGGATGAAGCAGCAGGGTTATGATGTAGACTGCATTATTGGTGCAAGAAATAAAGATTTGATTATTCTTGAAGATGAGATGAGACAGGTAGCTAAGAATACATACGTATGTACAGACGATGGTTCTTATGGTTTTAAGGGAAATGTAAATGACCAGATTAAGGACTTGATTAATAATCAAAGTAAGTCTTATGATTTGGTAATTGCAATCGGACCTGTTATCATGATGAAATTTGTTTGTTTATTGACAAAGGAATTAGACATTCCTACAATTGTCAGCATGAATCCAATTATGGTAGACGGAACTGGTATGTGCGGTGCATGTCGTCTTACTGTTGGTGACGAAGTGAAGTTTGCATGTGTAGACGGACCAGAATTTGATGGTCATTTGGTTGATTTTGATCAGGCAATGAAGAGACAGCAGATGTACAAGAGTGAAGAAGGAAGAGCTATGCTTAAACTTCAGGAAGGTGACACACATAAAAACGGTGGTTGTGGTTGTAGCGGAAACTAATCTGCAAGGTGTGTGGACAGAAAGGAGATTAAAATGGCAATTGAAGTAGATGTTATGAAGAGAATTCCTGTTAGAGAACAGGAACCAAAAGTGAGAGCTACAAACTTTGAAGAAGTTTGTTTAGGATATAATTTAGAAGAAGCACAAGCAGAGGCTTCTCGTTGTTTGAATTGTAAAAATGCTAGATGTGTTACTGGATGTCCAGTAAATATCGATATTCCAGGATTTATCAAGCAGGTAGAAGAAGGAAATCTAGAAGAAGCATACGATGTAATCAGCAATTATTCTGCACTTCCAGCCGTTTGTGGACGTGTTTGCCCACAGGAGTCACAGTGCGAATGCAAATGTGTGCGTGGAATTAAGGGTGAGGCAGTTTCTATTGGTAAGTTGGAACGTTTTGTTGCTGACTGGGCAAGAGAAAACGGTGTTACACCAAAGGCAGATGCAGAAAAGAAAGGCAAGAAAGTTGCTGTCATCGGTTCTGGCCCTGCTGGTCTTACTTGTGCAGGAGACTTAGCAAAGAAAGGTTATGACGTTACTATTTTTGAAGCATTGCATGAAGCAGGTGGAGTATTATCTTACGGTATACCAGAATTTCGTCTTCCAAAGAGCACAGTAGTAGCTGCTGAAGTGGAAAACGTGAAGAAGCTTGGCGTTAAAATAGAGACAAATGTGGTAATTGGTAAGGCTACTACCGTTGATGAATTATTAGAAGAGGAAGGATTTGATGCGGTATTTATCGGATCAGGTGCTGGTCTTCCTAAGTTTATGGGTATTCCAGGAGAAAATGCAAATGGAGTATTCTCTGCAAATGAATATTTAACAAGAAGTAATTTGATGAAGGCATTTGATGATAGCTATGCAACTCCAATTGCAGGTGGTAAAAAAGTTGCGGTTGTCGGTGGTGGAAATGTTGCCATGGATGCTGCCAGAACAGCACTTCGTCTTGGTGCAGAAGTACATGTTGTATATCGTCGTAGTGAAGAAGAACTTCCTGCTCGTGTGGAAGAAGTACACCATGCAAAAGAGGAAGGAATTATCTTTGACTTATTAAGAAATCCAAAGGAAATCCTTGTGGACGATAACGGACATGTCAGTGGTATGAAGGTTGTTAAGATGGAACTGGGTGAACCAGATGCATCTGGAAGAAGAAGACCAATTGAAGTGGAAGGTTCTGAATATGTCTTAGACGTTGATACTGTTATCATGTCTTTAGGAACAAGTCCAAACCCATTGATTTCTTCTACAACAGATGGTCTTGATATAAATAAGTGGGGCTGTATTGTTGCCAAGGAAGAAAATGGAGAGACAACAAAGAATGGTGTCTATGCAGGTGGAGATGCAGTTACTGGTGCGGCAACTGTAATTCTTGCAATGGGAGCAGGTAAATCTGCTGCACAGGGTATTGATGAATATTTAAGTAAATAGAATGTTTGTAGCATATAGAGAAAGAATCCCTTATAGCAACTCTTGTTATAGGGGATTCTTTTTTGTATAATGATAGTGTTTGAAAAATGTTAAAATGCGAATGAAATGGAAGAAAATGGGTCAGAATAGCTTATAAATATAGCGGTATTTGCATAAAAAATAAGAGAATAATAGTTTGGCAAAGAGCTATTTTTGGTGATTAGAAAGGAGCATTAAGATGGCACAACAAGTGTTAGAAAGAAGCGAATTAAAAGTAGAGGATACCTGGAAGTTAGAAGATATATTTGCCAGTGATGAATTATGGGAAAAGGCATATAAAGAGGTGTTTTCTTCCTGTGATGCATTAAAACAATGGAAGGGTACGGTAACCGAGAGTGGAAAAAAATTATTTGACTTTATGAATTTATATGTAAAGACTGGGATTTTGTTTGGAAAGGTTTATGTTTATGCACATCAAAAATACCATCAGGATACAGCCAATGCGAAATATCAGGAGTTATCAGACCGTGCAGATACGTTGATGATGCAGTATCAGAGTGCAGTATCTTTTTTTCAACCAGAAATTTTAGAAGCTTCCGAGGAACAGTTTCAAGCCGTATACACTGCATTTTTAGAAATGGTAAACGAGGAAGATCGTGCAGGATATGAAAGATTTTTTGGAGAAATTCTGCGACAAAAAGAGCATAGATTGTCAGCAGAGATGGAGGAGCTTTTAGCAAGTGCAAGAGATGTATTAAATTCCTCCGATACGATATTTTCTATGTTTAACAATGCAGATATATCTTTTCCAACGATTTTGAACGAAGACAAGGAAGAAGTAGCAATTACGCATGGACGCTTTAGTGCTTTGTTACAAAATCAGGATAGAAGAGTGCGAAAAGATGCATTTGAAGGATTGTATAGTAAATATAAGGAATTTGAAAATACGCTTGCGGCAACCTATTCTGCCAATGTGAAGAAAGATATTTTTATAGCTAAAACAAGAAAATATGCATCTTCTTTGGCGATGGCTTTGGATGAAAGTAATATTCCTATTGCAGTGTATCAAAATTTGGTACAGGTGGTACGGGAAAACTTGTCATTGTTGCATCGCTATATGAAGATTAGAAAAAAAGCATTACATTTGGACGAATTGCATTTGTATGATGTGTATGTGCCAATGGTTGAAGAGAAAAAGAAGGAAATTTCTTTTGAGCAGGCGAAAGAAATGGTATTGGAAGGTCTGGCTCCTATGGGAGAAGTATACCAAAAATTATTGAAAAAGGGATTTGATAGTCGCTGGATCGATGTATATGAAAATAAAGGGAAGCGAAGTGGTGCATATTCATGGGGATCATATGGTACACACCCTTACGTGCTGCTAAATCATCAGAATGATTTAAACAGTGTATTTACATTAGCACATGAAATGGGACATTCGTTGCATTCCTATTATTCTAATTCTTCCCAGCCATATATTTGTGCAGATTATGAAATCTTTGTGGCAGAAGTGGCATCTACATGTAATGAGGCATTATTGATTCACGATTTACTGGAAAAGACCAGTGACAAAAAAGAACGGGCATATTTGCTAAATTATCATTTAGAACAGTTCCGTACTACCTTATTTAGACAAACTATGTTTGCCGAATTTGAGTGGAAGGCACATGAGATGGCAGAAAACGGGGAAGCCCTTACGGCACAAAATCTTTCCGAAATGTATCATCAGTTAAATGTAGATTATTTTGGAGACGAGACTGTGATTGATAAAGAAATTGACTTAGAATGGGCGCGTATTCCACATTTTTATAATTCGTTTTATGTGTACCAGTATGCAACAGGGTATTCAGCAGCCATTGCATTGTCCTCTAAAATTTTAAAAGAAGGAAAGTCGGCAGTAGACGATTATGTAAATAAATTTTTGCGTGGTGGCGGTTCAAAAGACCCGATTGACTTATTAAAAGGAGCGGGAGTAGATATGAGCAAAAAGGAATCCGTACAGTCTGCTTTACAGGTATTTGAACAGTTGTTAGATGAAATAGAAGAATTATTGTAATACAGGAAAGGCATTTTGTGGATTTTTAAGTTTATAGAGTGGTTGACAAATGCAGTAGAAAGAAACCTGTTGTTCAATTGTCTATAGATTTATTATAAGGGTGAGTGCTACGCTTTAACGTGACACTCACCCGCATTTGTTAGAGGATAACAGGACCTTGTTCGTACTCTGTTTTTAGAATTGTTCCATATTTTTCATAGCAGATATGATGATAGAGGTGTGTTGCTAAAATGTCTTTTTCAAATAAAGAAAACGCTTCTGGTGACAATTGTTTTTTGGAATTGGCAACTTTAGTGATGATGGGAATGTTTGTCTCCTGTCCTAAAAGGAAACTTTTATTTTTGCGAAATCCCAGTAATCGAACATAGGGTGGTTCCTCGATAAAATCTTGTTTTGTTAGATGTAACAAAATATGCAGCAGACATCTGCAAACGCGTGTATATACTAAATCTTTGGACTTTATTGTCATAGCAAAGTCTGAAAAATCGCAAGTATAGGATAAATATTTTTTGATTTTATTGGATAGCGTTTCGGAAATATCCAAATACTTTGTATAATCGTTTTCCTGAGAAAGCTTATAATACAGCAGACTGGAAAAATCATTTTCTGAAATTGGAAAGGTGTGTTGATACTGCTTTTCTAAGATAGGCACGACACAATTTGGAAGGTATTCTGCAATCTCAGAAAAATTGTCTTTGGTAAGGAATGCCTTTCTCAAAGCTGAAGCAGAGGGAAACGCATTGGAAATGTTTTCGCTGTGATGTGCGCTTCCTGTTCGTAAAATTGGTACAGGTGTAATGGTAGATTGCTGTCGAAACAAAGCTTTTTGGTATTCAATCGCTAAAATATTATTTGGATTGGATAGAAGGCTGCTTATCGTATCTTCCGTCTGGAAAATCGTCTGTTGTTTTTGACAGTAAGATAAGACCGCTTTTTTTCGTGCAGCAGGGTAGGAAATGCCGCTTTTTAGTGCTAATTGCAATTCTTGTTTGAAAGTATCTGGTTCCTGACATAGAAGGAGTGCGATTTCTTTTATGTCATTTATATTAGGAGTTTCACAGCCAAAAGAAATTCCATTGATGAATGGAAGGCGATTTAGTATGGATACTCCTGCAAATGCAAAATTTTCTGCACTGGACGTAGCATAAATAACAGGAAGCTCGAATACAAAATCAGCACCTGCGGAAAGTGCCATGCGGGTGCGTGTATACTTATCTGTAATGGCAGGGGTGCCGCGTTGGACATAATTTCCACTCATAAGGACAACTACATTGTCCGCATGGAATTGCTTTTTTGCTTCTTGGATTTGATAAGCATGTCCTTGGTGAAAGGGATTGTACTCTGCGATAATGCCGATGGTATTCATAGTTAAAAACTCCTTTTGTGTCACGCAATAAATATACGGTTAAAAATCTAAAAAAATGTTGTGAAATATAGCTTTTTATTATAGTATAGATTATATACAGCATTTTATGTTTTCACAACATAAAAGTTGTGTTTGGAGTATTTTGAATGAAATAAGGAGAGCGTATGAAAATGAATTTTACGATTGTAACAGATACAGGGGCAAATTTGCCTGAAAACATAATTGAGGAAAATGACATTCTTGTGTTATCTTTAAGCTTTTTTGTAGATGATAAAGAATACTATAGTTATGAACCGGGCAAGAAAACAGATTTATCTGAGTTCTATAAAATGATGCGTGAAAAGAAACCAATACGAACCTCTCTGGTAAATGCAGCATTGGCAAAGGAGCAGATTGGAGCATTATTGGCAGAAGGAAAAGATGTATTGTATGTTGGATTTTCTTCTGGGCTTAGTGGAACGTTTCAATCCGTTTCTATTGCGATGGAGGAATTAAAAGAGGAGTATCCAGACAGAAAGATTTTAGCGGTGGATACACTTGCGGCAGCGTTGGGACAGGGATTACTGGTCTATTTTGCGATCCAACAGAGAAAAGCTGGTGTGCAGATAGAAGATGTATATCAATGGATTATGGAAAATAGATTACACATATGCCATTGGTTTACAGTAGATGACTTATTTTTCTTAAAGCGTGGAGGAAGAATTTCTGCGGCAACCGCAGTAGTTGGTACTGCTTTGAGTATTAAACCTGTTCTTCATGTGGATGATGAGGGACATCTAATCAATATGTCAAAGACCAGAGGTCGTAAGAAATCTTTGGAAGCATTATTGAAAAAATTTGAGGAAACAGCGATAAATCCTGGAGAGACTCCTGTTTTTATTAGTCATGGTGACTGTTTGGAGGATGCGCAATATGTGGAACAAAAGTTAAAAGAAAAATATGGAGTAAAAGAAGTGCTGATACAGATTTTGGATCCTGTAATCGGTGCACATGCTGGTCCGGGAACGGTAGCATTGTTTTTTGTTGGAACGCAGAGATAGAGCGGATGATACGCAAAATGCAAGTGGTAATTTATGGTTATTTTGTAATCGCCTTTTGTACTTAAAAAGATACAATTTGATAGTTTATTTTTTCAAGAAGTGTCTTGTATGAAAAAAATGATTGCTTTATAATGGGGAATGGTAAAAAATAAGATGAAAATTTTGCAGCTATTAAAATCGGTTCCTAAAATTTGGGTCATATGATGATATAGAAGCTATATGGTTGCAAGTAAGGTTTCATAGATCGATGATAGAAAGGTGCGAGACAAATGGGATTTATTGATGATATTAAAGAACGTGCAAGAAAAAATAAAAAAAAGATTGTGCTGCCTGAAACAGCAGATGTCAGAATTATTAAAGCAGCCGCTGAAGTATTAAAAGAGGATATTGCGGATTTGGTTTTGGTTGGTAATAAGGAGACAATCTTGGATGATGCCAAGAATTATGGTTACCATTTACAGGGAGCTAATATTGTAGACCCTGAGAATTTTGAAAAGTTGGATTCGTATATTGATATGCTTGTGCAGCTTCGTCAAAAGAAAGGAATGACACCAGAAAAGGCAAGAGAACTTCTTACTTCTGATTATTTACATTTTGGAGTTATGATGGTAAAGATGGGGGATGCAGATGGAATGGTAGCAGGTGCTTGTCATGCAACCGCTGATGTATTGCGTCCTTCCCTTCAGATTTTAAAGACAGCACCAGGTACAGAATTGGTTTCTGGTATGTTTGTAATGGTTGTGCCAGATTGTGATTATGGTGCAAATGGAACCTTTATTTTTTCTGATGCTGGATTAAATCAAAATCCAACAGCAGAGGAGCTTGCGATTATTGCAGGTACTACAGCAAAAAGTTTCCGTCTTTTAGTACAGGAGGAGCCAATTGTAGCCATGATATCCCATTCTACAAAGGGAAGTGCATCACATCCGGATGTAGATAAAGTGGTAAAAGCAACCGCCCTTGCAAAAGAAAAATACCCAAAAGTAAAATTGGATGGAGAATTTCAGGTGGATGCGGCAATTGTGCCAAGTGTAGGAGCATTTAAGGCACCTGGTAATAATGTAGCAGGTCATGCGAATGTACTTGTATTTCCAAATCTGGATGCTGGAAATAATGGATATAAGTTGGTACAGAGACTGGCAAAAGCAGAAGCCTATGGTCCGTTGACACAGGGAATTGCTAAACCAGTAAATGATTTGTCAAGAGGTTGTTCTGCAACCGATATTGTAGGTGTGGTAGCAATCACAGCAGTTCAGGCAGGCGCAGAGGACGATAAATAGAAAGCAGGAGGATAAAAGTAGATGAAAGTTTTGGTAATTAATTGTGGTAGTTCTTCGTTAAAGTATCAGTTGATTGATTCAGAGACAGAGACACCATTGGCATCTGGTTTATGTGAACGAATTGGTATTGATGGTCAGTTGACTCATAAAGTGGATGGAAAGAAAATAAAAGACGAAGAGAAGAATGCAATGCCAAACCATGAAGTAGCGGTAAAGCTTGTGTTAGACGAGTTAGTAGATAAAGAACATGGTGTGATTGCTGATTTGAAAGAGATTAATGCAGTTGGTCATCGTGTAGTACATGGAGGAGAAAAATTTGCATCTTCAGTTATTATTACAGATGAAGTAGAAAAGGCAATTGCAGAGTGCAATGATTTAGCACCATTACATAATCCTGCAAACTTAATCGGTATTGATGCATGTAAAAAAGCACTTCCAGGGGTACCTATGGTAGCTGTGTTTGATACCGCTTTTCATCAGACAATGCCAGAAAAGGCATTTATGTATGGACTTCCATATCGTTACTATGAAGAATACAAAGTTCGTCGTTATGGTTTTCATGGGACAAGCCATAGCTTCGTTTCCAAACGATTAGCAGAGCTTGCAGGATTGCAGCTTGAGAATTCTAAACTTATTGTATGCCATATCGGAAATGGCGGAAGTGTGACAGCCGTTCAAAATGGAAAGTCAGTGGATACATCAATGGGACTTACTCCATTAGAAGGAATTATTATGGGAACACGCTCAGGAAGCATTGATCCAGCAATTATAGAGTTTATTGCACATAAAGAAAATAAGTCTATTGACGAGATTATGACAATTTTAAACAAGAAATCAGGACTTGCAGGTATGTCAGGACTTACAAGTGATTTTAGAGATTTGAGAGCTGGAAAAAAAGAAGGCAACAAGCAGGCAGAAGTTACAATGGATGCATTTATTTATAGCATTGCAAAATATGTTGGAGCATATGCGGCTGCTATGAATGGTGTAGATGCAATTGCATTTACAGCAGGAATTGGAGAAAATGCGATAGAAGTTCGTAAGGGTGTAATGAGTTATCTTGGTTATCTTGGCGTAGAAGCAGACGAAGAAAAATGCCAGATAACAGGAGAGGAAGTTTGCGTAACAACACCATCCTCAAAAGTAAAGGTATTTATTATCCCTACAAATGAAGAATTGGCAATTGCCCGTGAAACAAAAGCTTTAGTAGAGTAATTGGTTTTGATTTTGCGGCCAAGGGCTGCTATAAGAGAAAAAATTATAAAAAGGACATTGACTTTATTTCTGAAATATGATATAAAAGTAGAAGTGTGGTTTTTTATAGGATAGGAGTAGTTATGCTCGTTAATTTATCAGAGGTTATGTCCAACGTAGGACAGCGAAAAGACGCACAGGTTTCAATTGGCTTGGAGCAATTTACTATGTATGGCGAGACATATGCATTTTCGGAGAAGGAAGATGCAAAGATTTCTGTTGTATGTATAGGAGAGCGAAAGATTTCTCTTACTTGCAAAGCAAAGGTTTGTCTAGAGATACCATGTAGTAGATGCTTAAAAATGGTACAAGTTCCGTTTGAGATTGATTTTGAGAAGGAATTTGATTTTTCGGGTCAAAGGGAAGAAGCTAGGATAGAACTGGAGGAAGCAGAGTATATTCAGGAGTATTCCTTAGATGTGGATACACTGATTACAGAGGAAATGATGCTTCAGTTCCCAATGCAGACATTATGTAGTGACAATTGCAAAGGTATCTGCGATATTTGTGGTACAAATCTTAATACTGGTAGTTGCAACTGCGATCAACAGGGAAGAGATCCACGAATGTTAGCAATTCAAGATATTTTTAAGAATTTTGGACAAACAGATAACTAATGATTAATGTTTGTTTGAGAATAAGAGGAGGTGTGACCATGTCAATCTGTCCAAAGAATAAATCATCTAAAGGAAGAAGAGATAGTCGTAGAGCAAACTGGAAAATGACTGCTCCAAACTTAGTTAAATGTAGCAAATGCGGAGAGTTAATGCTTCCACATAGAGTATGCAAGGCTTGCGGTTCGTACAATAAAAAAGAAATCGTAGCAGTTGACTAATCTTTCAAAACGATAAAATCAAGGGTTGCGCTTTGCGTACCCCTTGATTTTTTTTACCTGCGTAAGCAATGTACAAAAGTCCATGTAAAGGAGGGAAAACAGTATGGAAAAACGAAAATATTGGAGCAATCCGGTGATTGACGAAGAAAGAATGCTAAATCGTATGACTGGACGTATAAAAAATAGTCTTAGTGGTTTTCTGCGTGTATGTGTTGTGGCTTTAATAGTTGCATTTCAGATGCTTTTATTATTACTGCTACCCTTTTTGTTGCATCAATATACGGTTTATTTTTATGTTATATTGGAGATTGTCAGTTTAATTGTGATTATTTCACTTATTAATGACATGAGGAGTCCTGCATATAAAATTGCATGGATTGCAATCTGTCTTGCCTTGCCTTTGTCTGGCGAGATTATGTATTTGTTGTGGGGAAAGACGGATACCAATAAAAAGATAAATGGGAAGTTATTGAAGGTACTGGAGCATGGGGATAGATACAAAGAATACGATAAGCAATTAGAACAGGAGTTTCAGGAAAAACATCCATTTCGCAGTAGAATGTCAGCTTATTTAGTTTCTGAAGGATTTCCACTTACAAAAAATAATGACATTCAATACTTTTCTATGGGTGAGGATGCCTTTGAAAGTATGCTGGCGGACTTGGATAAAGCGGAACGTTTTATATTGATAGATTTTTTTATTGTGGCAGAAGGCGCACTTTGGGATGCTATTCATGAAGTATGTTTAAGAAAAATCAAAGAAGGCGTGGAAGTCAAATTTATGTATGATGATTTTGGCGCAATGATACGAACAAACAAATATTTTGCGAAAGAGTTACGAGAAGAAGGCTTTCAGGTTACGATATTTAACCCAATTCATAAGTATACAGATAAGCTATATATGAATTACCGAACCCATCAAAAAATTGTAGTCATTGATGGAAATATTGGATATACAGGGGGATTTAATATTGCAGATGAATACGCAAATCTGATCCAGCGTTTTGGTGTCTGGAAGGATACGGGTGTTCGTGTGGTTGGAGATGCAGTCTGGTGGATGACGGTAACGTTCTTACAAATGTGGGAAATGGGAAATGAAAAGGTATGTGAAGATTTTGAAAAATATCGTCCTTCCATGAAATTTCCTCAAAATGATGTGTATTGTCATGTATTGGCAGATGGACCAATCAACAAACACAATCCTATCGAAATGGTGTATGGACAGATGATACAGTATGCCAGAAAATACTTGTATGTGATGACACCGTATCTGATTATTGAAAAGGATATGCAGGATGCTTTAATATTGGCAGTAAAGAGTGGAGTAGATGTGCGTATTATTACACCATATATTCCAGATAAAAAGTCGGTAAAACTTGTGACAAATTACAATTACGGATTTTTACTTGCAAATGGGGTGCGTATTTTTGAGTACAAGCCGGGATTTATTCATGCAAAATGTATTTTAAATGAAGAATTTGCAATTGTGGGAAGTATAAATATGGATTATCGAAGCTTTTATTTGCATTATGAAAATGGTATTTGGCTTTCCAATCAGGAAGTCGTTAAAAAGATTCGTAAGGACTTTGATGATACTTTTTCTGTATGCGAGGAAGTGACATATGAGCAATGGCTTGCGAGACCTACAAGCATGAAGGTGATGCAGGCATTCCTAAATGTCTTCTCCACATTGTTATAAGAAATGAGGAACACAAAATGATAACCTATATAAAAGGGCAGTTAGAAGAGATAGAGCCAGAACAGATTGTGATTGATAATGGTGGCATAGGTTACCGAATTATGGTGCCTGCCAGTATGGTACAAAGGCTACCGAGCATAGGTGAAACTGTAAAAATTCACACTTATATGCATGTAAGAGAGGATGCAATGCAATTATTTGGTTTCCTTACCAAAGCGGATCTTTTGATGTTTAAATTATTGATTACGGTCAATGGAATTGGACCAAGAGGCGCATTGGGAGTTTTGTCAGTGCTATCTGCCAATGATTTAAAGTTTGCAATTTTGGCAGGAGATATAAAAACCATATGTTCGGCACCTGGAATTGGGAAAAAGACAGCGGAAAAAACAGTTTTGGAATTAAAGGATAAAATAAAACTGGAGGATGCCTTTGAGGAAAAATTACAGGAAACAGAGCAGATGGAAGAGAATGGAGAATTGCAAAATGTTCGACAGGATGCTACCGAAGCGTTAGTTGCATTGGGATATTCTCAGACAGAGGCATTGAAAGCGGTGCGAGGAATTGATGTAACACCGGATATGGATGCAGAACAATTGTTAAAGCTTAGCTTAAAGAAGTTATTATAAGGTGGTGTGAAGATGAAAAAGCGTGTGATTACAACAGAGCTTCAATCCGAGGACTATAAAATTGAAAATAGTTTACGCCCTAAATTGTTGTCAGATTATATTGGACAGGAAAAGATTAGGGGAAAGCTGAAGGTTTATATGGAAGCGGCAAAAATGCGTGAGGAATCTCTTGACCATGTGCTGTTTTATGGACCGCCCGGATTAGGTAAAACAACACTTGCAACTATCATTGCCAATGAAATGGACGTAAATATCAAGATTACATCAGGACCAGCGATTGAAAAACCTGGTGAAATGGCTGCGATTTTGAATAATTTGCAGGAGGGGGATGTATTATTTGTAGATGAGATCCATCGTTTAAATCGTCAGGTGGAAGAGGTATTGTACCCAGCGATGGAAGATTATTCCATAGATGTGGTAATTGGAAAGGATACTTCCGCTCGTTCGATACGATTGGATTTGCCTAAATTTACATTGGTAGGAGCTACCACGCGCGTGGGGATGCTTACTGCACCGCTTAGAGATCGTTTTGGAGTGATTGAACGCTTACAGTATTATGAGGTTGAGGAGTTAAAACAGATTGTAATGCGTTCCGCAAAACTGTTTAAAACAGAGATTGCGCAAGAGGGAGCTACTGAAATTGCAAGGCGTTCCAGAGGAACACCAAGACTTGCCAATCGACTTTTAAAACGTGTGAGAGACTTTGCGCAGGTTCGTTATAATGGAGAGATAACCAAAGAGGTTGTCGATGAAACGTTGGATTTGTTGGAAGTAGACAAGCTTGGTTTGGATCATTTGGATAGAGGAATCCTAGAGACAATGATTGAAAAATTCAATGGTGGACCAGTAGGATTGGATACATTGGCAGCATCCTTAGGAGAGGATTCTGGAACGATTGAAGATGTATACGAACCATATTTATTGCAGGAAGGACTACTTACCCGTACTCCAAGGGGAAGAATGGTAACGGATAAAGCATATGGACATTTGGGACTTGAAATAAATCGAGAGTGAATCTTTTGTTGATTATAGACGCTTTTTTCGTTATAATGTAATTTGTACATTAAGAGCGGATAAAATTTGGAAAGGTTGAGAATGCGATGAATCAAAAGAATGATATACAAGTTACAATCAATGGAAAACAGTATGTATTAGCTGGATATGAAAGTGATGAATATTTACAGAGAGTAGCAGCTTATATCAATCATAAATACGTTGAATTTAAAAGCCAGGAAGGATACAATGTGCTGGATGCAGATATGCGTAATGTGCTGATGCAGATTAATATTACAGACGATTATTTTAAAGCACAGCAGCGAGTGAATGAATTGTCTGATGTGATTACGCAAAAAGATCGGGAATTATTTGAGCTTCGTCATGAAATTATTGGGTATAAGACGCAGGTAGAAGAGCTGCAGAACCAGACAGATGTATTGAAGGACAAGAGTTTAGAGGAACAAAAGAAGATAATCAAGTTGGAAGCAGAATTAGAGAGTGGCAAACCAAAACGAAAATAGAGAGTATGTTGATAGGTCGACGGTAGAAATATTAGTCGACCTATGTGCTTTTGTTTGAGAGGAACGATTACATGAGAAAAGTAGAAATATTGGCACCTGCAGGTTCGTATGAAAGTTTGTGCGGTGCAATCAATGGTGGTTGTGACGCAGTTTATCTTGGAGGAAATCGATTTGGTGCGCGTGCATTTGCAGAAAATTTTGATCGGGAAACGATGCTTCGTGCGATTGATTATGTTCATATGTTTGATAAGAAGATTTACCTGACGGTTAATACTTTGCTTCAAAATGAAGAAATAGAGGAAGAACTATTTGCATATTTAGAGCCGTTTTATAAACAGGGATTGGATGCAGTCATTGTGCAGGATGTAGGTGTACTTTCGTTTATACACCGCAATTTTCCTGATTTACCGCTTCATGCTAGTACGCAGATGACTTTTACAACAGAGCAGGGAGGAGAATTTTTAAAGAAGTACGGAGTGACCCGTTTTGTTACCTCCAGAGAGTTAAGTGCAGCCGAGATAACAAATATGCGAAAACGAACAGATTTAGAAATTGAGACATTTGTACATGGGGCTTTATGCTATTGTTATTCTGGACAATGTTTTATGAGCAGTATGATTGGAGGCAGAAGTGGAAATCGGGGACGTTGCGCACAGCCATGTAGAATGCCATATAAGGTGGAGACAGCACAGGGAGAAAAGGTGAAAACAGCGCCTTATGTTTTAAGTCCGAAGGATATTTGTACCTTAGATAAAATTCCAGAATTGGTCGATGCAGGAATCGATTCTTTTAAGATAGAAGGACGAATGAAAAAGCCTGAGTATGCCGCTTATACTTCTTATCTGTATCGAAAATATACCGATTTGTATTTAGAATATGGAGAAGACTATTTTTCTTATATGAAAAAGCATAAAAAAGAATTAGAGTATGATTATACTTGTTTGATGGATTTATACAATAGAGGCGGTTTTTCGGACGGATACTTTTTTAAGGAAAATGGACCTTCTATGATGTCTATGGTTCGCCCAAATCATAGTGGTGTTTTGGTCGGAACAGTAGAAAGAGTTAAGAAAAACAGGGTAGGGATTCGGCTGGAACAAGACCTTTATGCACAGGATGTATTAGAATTTAGAAAAGAGAATGGACAGGTTTTATATGAGTATACAGTAAAAGAGGATGTGTCTGCAAAAAAAGAAAAATATACTGAGACGAATACAAAACCTGGGTCTAATATTTTGGTGGGGACGAAGGTATTTCGTACCAGAAGAAATGCTCTTTTAAAGGAAATACAGGAAGAAATTTTGCAAAAACAAAGAAAAATCCCAGTTCGATTTTTGTTGGATGTAAAGCAAGGAGAACCATTAAAGTTATCAATATCTCAAAAGAATTGTACAGCCGTAGTATACGGAGAAGTGGTGGAAGGGGCAAAATCCCAGCCAATTACAAAAGAGAAGATACAAAAACAGCTTGGTAAACTAAATACTACTATTTTTCAGATGGAAGATTGTCAGATAAAAATGGAGGAAAAGGTTTTTATTCCAGTAGGACAACTGAATGAAATCAGAAGAAATGGATTGGCTGCTTTAGAAGAGAAGATTGTAGAACAATATAAAAGAGCTGCGGTAAAAGAGAGTGTATGTCCAAAGCAACCAGGAGAAGCGGAATATAAAGGAATTGTGGTATCCGTTCAAACAAAGGAACAGGCGATGGCAGCAGCACAAATCGAAGCGGTAGCCGAGATATTCTACGATTTGGGAAGTATGGATGAGGAGGATATCTTAGATATTCTACAATTGTCGAATAAGAAATGTTATCTAATGTTTCCTGCTATTATTCGGGAAAAAGAGTATCTGGCTTATGCAGATGCGTTACAGAGTGTGTATAAGGAAAAGAAATGCGAATCCATTTTAGAAAAGATTTTATCCTGCGAGCAGGTAGCAGGTTTTGTGCTGAAAAATTATGAAAGTGTGATGTTGTTTAAAAAGTGGATAGCACCTTATACGGATAAGCAGGGAAGATTGGATTACAATATGTATACTTGCAATCGAGAGGCAAAAATCTTCTGGCAGGAGAATGGAATAGAGCACAGCACAGCTTCCATTGAGTTAAATGGTGCCGAGTGGAAAAGAAACGGTTGTCAAGGACAGGATATTATGGTCTATGGACGACCTGCTATTATGACAAGTGCGCAATGTGTATATAAAAATACAAAGCATTGCATAAAAAAACAGACGAGACTTTTGTTACAGGATAAATTTGAAAAGGAATACTGGAGTTTCAATCGTTGTAAATTTTGTTATAATCAGATTTATGAAACAAAACCGATTTCATTGCATGAGTATATGGATGAAATCCTTTCCTGCAAACCAGAGCATATTCGCATTGACTTATTAACGGAGTCAAAACAGGAGTCAGAACAGCTTATAAAATATTATGCGGATATATTGAACAAGAGAGAAGTGGTAAAATGTCCAGTGTCGTCTTATCATACAGGGCATTTTAGAAAGGGAGTAAAGTAGGTGTAAATTTTGGAAATTGTAATAACAGAATTGTCGCGGTATTTTATCGCTATATTAATGGCGTTATATACCTATTGGGGTTTTCGTACCTTTGCTGCGAAAAAGAAAAAAAAGGCGAGATTAGTTCGAAAGCAAAAAATGATAATGTACTTATTCCATTTTCTGGGATATGCCATTATTTATCTAAATGAAATGAATACAACGATATTAGGCTTGTACGGATGTGAATTATTATTTTTAATCGTTTTTGGAGTTGTTTATAAACATCTGTACCAAAGAGAAAATCAACCGATTATTTGTCATATGCAAATGCTATTTTCAATTAGTATGGTAATGCTTGGTCGGCTGAATCTGGATAGCGCAAAGCACCAATTCCTTTATATGCTAATTGGTATGGTAGTATGTTTACTTTTGCCATGGGTATTGGAGCATTATACCAAATTAGAATTAGACGGTTGGTTTTATGCTGTGCTTGGTGTCATTATTTTGTTGGTTGTTTTATTTTTTGGTAATGAAAAATATGGGGCAAAAAACTGGCTTACACTTGGACCAGTTGTATTACAGCCGTCAGAATTTGTAAAAATTTTATTTGTATTTGCCTTTGCATCCATTCTGTCACATGAAGCACTAAATTTTCATAATGTTGTTAAAATTTCTGCTATGGCAGCAGTGTTTGTTTTAATCCTTGTATTGGAAAAAGACTTAGGTGGTGCAGTTATTTTTTTTATCTGCTATTTGTTTATGTTATTTGTAGCAACTGGACAGGCAGTGTATTTGCTGGGAGGTCTATTGTCTGGGTCTGGAGCAGCAGTGGCAGCTTACTTTTTATTTTCCCATGTGCGAACTCGTGTCATTGCATGGAGAGATCCTTGGAGTACGATTAATAATCAAGGGTATCAGGTGGCACAGTCCCTTTTCGCGATTGGTACAGGTGGATGGTTTGGAATGGGATTGACCCAGGGAATGCCAAAAACAATTCCGATTAGGGAAAGTGATTTTATATTTGCAGCAATTGCAGAAGAACTTGGAGTATTCTTTTCTATATGCCTAATTTTGGTATATTTGATCTGTTTCATTTGGTTTATAAATGTGACAGTTAAAGTGAAAAAAACATTTTATAAGCTTGTGACATTAGGATTTAGCGTAATTATTATGTTTCAAACTTTTTTGACTCTGGGTGGTGTTACCAAATTTATTCCATCCACAGGTGTTACGTTACCTTTGGTTAGTGCGGGAGGTAGTTCTGTATTAAGTATGATTTTCATGTTTTGTACGATTGCCAGTATTAATCTTATAAACAGCAAGGAGGTGGAGGAGAATGTCGTTGATCAGACGCAAGAAAGCGAAGGCGAATGATAAAGCAGCAGGAAAAAGAAAAAGCAGAAATGGACAGGTAATGGTTGTTACTTATATTTTTGTAGCTATGTTTATCGGACTGCTTGGATATTTCCTCTATTTTATGATTATAGATAGTAAAGATGTGATTAATAACTCCTATAATCAGCGACAAAATCTGTTGGCCCAGCGTGTTGTCCGAGGAAAAATACTATCCAGTGATGGAAAAGTTTTGGCAGAAACCCGTACAAATACAGATGGAAGTGAAACCAGAAACTACCCGTATGGAAGTATATTTGCTCATGTGGTGGGACATTCTACAGAAGGAAAGACTGGCGTTGAGTTGATGGAGAATTTTAACCTGCTTACATCAAGCGGTAATCCTGTAGAGAATTTACAGTTGAGACTAAAAGGGGAAAAAACAATAGGAGATAATGCTATTACGACCTTAAATGTGGATTTGCAGAAGCTTGCATATGATGCCTTGGGAAGTTATAGAGGAGCAATTGTTGTTTCAGAACCGTCTACAGGAAAGATACTGGCTATGGTTTCCAAACCGGATTATGATCCAAATCCTAGTTCATTAAATGTAAAATGGGACAGTCTTGTGCAAGATACAGATAAAACATCTTGTTTGCTCAATCGAGCAACACAAGGATTATATCCGCCAGGCTCTACTTTTAAAATTTTTACAGCATTGGAATATATTCGTGAACATAGCGATTACAACAAGTTTCAATATAATTGTAAAGGAACGGAAACGCAAGATGGTTTTACTGTAAACTGCTATAGAAATCATGTGCATGGTACGCTTAATTTGAAGAATGCATTTGCAAAATCTTGTAATTCCTGTTTTGCATATTTGGGTACCCAGTTAAGTATAAACCAATTTAAAAAGAATAATGAGCAGATGTTATTTAATAGAGATTTGCCAACTACTTTTGTATACAAAAAAAGCAGCTTTGTGTTGTCAAAAAGTTCAAATAAAGAAGAAGTTATGCATACGGCAATGGGACAGGGAAAAACGCAGATTACTCCGCTACATTTGAATATGGTGACAGGTGCCATAGCAAATAAGGGAGTTATGATGAAGTCCTATGTCGTAGATCACTTGGAAAATAATGATGGTTCTGTTGTAAGACAGTATGAACCAAAGACAAGCGAGAATATTATGACGGAAGATGAAGCGAAGGTGCTAACGAATTTTATGAAAGAGGTTGTCTCTTCGGGAACAGCAACATCACTTTCTAATTTTTCTTATGCGGTTGCAGGAAAGACAGGTTCGGCAGAATACGATGCATCTGGCAGTTCTCATGCATGGTTTACAGGTTTTGCCCCAGCAGATAATCCTAAAATTGCGGTAACCATTGTGGTAGAAGGAATGGGAACGGGTAGTGAATACGCAGTTCCAATCGCAAAAAGAATTTTTCAATCCTATTTGGGAAATTAAATCGTTTCTATTGAAAAATGGGTAAAAAAGGGTTATACTGTGCTTAGGTTTATAGATACACACCAATTCGTATTGCAATGCAATAAGAAACAGGAGGAATTGCGATGGTTGAGGCAACGAGCTGTGGTGGTGTGGTAATTTTCAGAGGAAAAATTTTATTGCTGTATAAAAACTATAAGAACAAGTATGAAGGCTGGGTATTACCGAAAGGAACGGTAGAAGAAGGCGAGGAATTTAATGAGACAGCTCTCCGAGAAGTGAAGGAAGAGACGGATGTTAGCGCTTCTATTATCAAATATGTTGGGAAAAGTCAATATACGTTCAATACACCACAAGATACAGTAGTAAAGAATGTTCATTGGTATTTAATGATGGCTGATAGTTATTATAGCAAACCACAACGAGAAGAATTTTTTTTAGATTCTGGTTATTACAAATTTCATGAGGCATATCACCTTTTGAAGTTTTCCAATGAGAAACAAATTTTAGATCGGGCATACAGCGAATATGTGGATTTAAAGAAAAGCAACCTATGGGGTTCAAAGAAGTATTTTTAGATGCGAAAGGAGGAGAGGAGCTATTGCAGGCTCCTTTTCTTTATGTAAATTTGTAAGATCAAACAGGCAAGCAAAGTGTATGATTGTATAGAAAAGAAAAATGTAGAGAGGATGAGTGAAATGAAACGTAAAAATGCATGGAAAAGTTATTCAGAAGTAGAAGAAAAAAAGGTGAATGAATTAGCAGAGGGATATTGTGCCTTTTTGGATAAGGGAAAGACAGAACGCGAATGCATTAGAGAAATTGTCTCGCAGGCAGAGGTGGCTGGTTATGTAAATTTGGAACAGTATAGAAAAAATGGAAAGCAATTGCAGCCGGGAGATAAGGTATATGCAGTGTGTATGAAAAAGACGATTGCATTGTTTCAAATTGGAACGGATGCGATTGAGGATGGAATGAACATTTTGGGAGCGCATATCGATTCTCCAAGATTGGATATTAAACAAAATCCTCTTTTTGAAGACAAAGATTTTGCGTACTTAGATACACATTATTATGGCGGAATAAAGAAATATCAGTGGGTTACATTACCATTAGCAATCCATGGTGTAGTAGTAAAAAAAGATGGCACTGTTATTGATGTTGTGATTGGCGAGAAAGAGTCAGATCCCGTTTTTGGAATTACAGATTTATTGGTACATTTGTCACAACAGCAATTAGAGAAAAAAGCAAATAAAGTAATTGAGGGAGAGGACTTAAATATATTAATTGGCAGCCGTCCGATAGAAGGGGAAGAAAAGGAGGCTGTAAAAGCCAATATTCTTGCTTTGTTAAAAGAAACATATGACTTTGAGGAGGAAGATTTCCTTTCTGCTGAATTAGAAGTAGTTCCAGCGGGCAGAGCTAGAGAGGCTGGAATGGATCGAAGCATGATTATGGCATATGGACAGGATGATCGTGTGTGTGCGTATACTTCATTGGTAGCTATGCTGGAAAATAAGGCTGCAAAAAGAACCAGTTGTTGTTTGTTGGTGGATAAAGAGGAAATTGGAAGCGTGGGTGCGACAGGCATGCGTTCTCATTTCTTTGAAAATACAGTAGCAGAATTATTAGAAGCAATGGGATGTTATAGTGAATTGACATTGCGACGTGCATTGGCAAATTCAAAAATGTTATCTTCCGATGTAAGTGCAGCTTTTGACCCAACCTATGCGTCTGCATTTGAAAAGAAAAATGCGGCATATTTTGGAAGAGGAATGGTGTTTAATAAATTTACAGGTTCCAGAGGAAAATCAGGTTCCAACGATGCGAATGCAGAATATATGGGTGAATTACGTGCCATCATGGATAAACATCAGGTATTCTTCCAAACTGCGGAATTAGGAAAAGTAGATTTTGGTGGCGGCGGTACTATTGCTTACATTTTATCCTTGTATGGAATGGAAGTAATTGACAGTGGAGTTGCAGTGTTAAATATGCATGCACCATGGGAGATTACCAGTAAGGCAGATATATACGAGGCAAAGAAAGGTTACATGGCATTTTTAGAAGAGGCGTAGTTTAACCATTTAAAAGGTTGACTTTGAGTAAATGAATATATTATAATAAGCTAGAATGTTAGGATTATGTAAATTTTTTGACCAAATGACAGTTACTTTAAGTGGGTGGACTTATGAAAGGACAGCAGATTTGGTTGACCAGATTAGATGAAAGAGTGTAGAATATGTTAAAAAGTATGACCGGATTTGGTCGATATGAATTATCAACGGAGGAACGAAGCGTTGTTGTAGAGATAAAGTCTGTGAATCACAGATACAGCGATATATCAGTGAAGTTGCCAAAAAGATTGAATTTTTTTGATGCAGCAATCCGAAATATTGTAAAAGAGTATGTAAGTCGCGGTAAAGTGGATGTGTTTGTGACGTATGAAGATTACTCTCAAAGCAATGTATCCGTAAAATTTAACGAGGATATTGCTGTACAATATTGGAAAAACTTAGAATTATTATCTCGGAAGATGCAGATGGAGAATGATGTTACAATTTCAAAATTGTCTCGATATCCAGAGGTATTTTCATTGGAAGAGTGCAGCATTGATGAAGATTCCACCTGGCATGAGTTAGAGGATGCCGTAAAGCAGGCTTGTCAGAAATTTGTAGATAGCCGCAAAGCCGAGGGAGCGCATTTAAAAGAAGATATTATGGCAAAGACAGATAAATTGCTGGAGTTGGTTGCGTATATCGAAAAGCGTTCACCAGAGATGTTAAAAGAACATCGAGCAAAGTTAAAAAATAAAGTAGACGAAGTTCTTGCAGATAAACAGGTAGATGATGCGGTTTTGGCTACAGAGTTGATTGTTTATGCAGATAAGGTTTGTGTGGATGAAGAAACAGTTCGTTTGCGCAGTCACATTATAAATTTGCAAAAGACCATGGATGTTGGAGAAAATGTAGGTCGTAAGTTAGATTTTATCACGCAGGAGATGAATCGAGAAGCGAATACGATACTTTCCAAAGCAAATGATATTGAAATTTCAAACAAGGCAATTGATTTGAAAACTGAGATTGAAAAGATTAGAGAACAAATCCAGAATATCGAATAAAGGGGATGTGTTGTTTGAGCAGATATATTAGTATAGGCTATGGTAATATTGTAAATGCAGACAGGGTGATTTCTGTAATTGCTACAGAAGCTGCCCCTATAAAGCGAATGATACAAAATGCAAAGGATAATGGAATGGCAGTAGATGCTACCTGTGGTAGAAAAACAAAGGCAGTGCTTGTTATGGATAGTGGGCATTTGTTATTGTCTGCGCTGTTACCGGAAACCATAGCAAAAAAGATGGAGGATAAGACAGTATGAACAAAAAAGGTGTATTAACAGTTGTTTCAGGCTTTTCTGGAGCTGGAAAAGGCACTTTGATGAAAGCAATTGTTGAAAAATATGCGTATGCATTGTCTATATCAGCTACGACCCGTTCTCCAAGAGCTGGTGAGGAGCATGGAAGAGAATACTATTTTTTAACAAAACAGGAATTTGAGTCCATGATAGAAAAAGACCAGTTGATAGAATGGGCAAAGTATGTAGACAATTATTATGGAACACCAAAGGAATATGTAGAAAAACAATTAGCAGAAGGAAAAAATGTGATTTTGGAAATTGAGATTCAAGGAGCATTAGATGTAAAGAAACGTTTTCCAGATGCATTGCTTTTGTTTGTTACGCCACCATCTGCTGTTGAATTAAAACAGCGTCTTGTTCATCGAGGTACGGAAGATATGGAAACGATTAATAAACGTATGAAACGTGCCGCAGAGGAAAGTCAGTATATGAATCAATATGACTATATCTTAATCAATGATAAGATGGAAGATTGTGTGGAGCAGATGAATGCTATTATAAATCAGGCGGCTGACTGCCTACAAAAGGGTGAGAAGTTTAAAGCAGAAGAAGATTTTACACCTTTGATTGACAAGATGCAGAGTGAATTAAAAGCTTTGTAAAGGTATTGTTTTGTGATTTGTTATCCATAATAGATACCATTTTGTAAATAATAATTATTTTGAAGAGAATAGAAAGGAGATAAAGATATGTTACATCCATCGTATACAGATTTAATGAAAGTAGTAAATAGTGAGGTTGAAGAAGGCGAAGAAAAGGTAGTAAATAGTAGATATTCTATCGTGCTTGCTACTTCAAAGAGAGCAAGACAGTTGATTGATTCTGCAGAGCCTAAAATTGCAGTTAGAGAAGGAGAAAAACCTTTATCCATTGCTATTGATGAATTGAACAACTCTAAGATTAAAATTTTAAGTGGTGATGAAGAGGCAGAAATGGCAGAGACTCACGAGGAAGCACCTGAAATGTTAGATGTTTTAGAAGTAGATGAAGATATGGACGATTTAGACGAGTAGAGTCATAACGTGTGAGAAAAAAACTGCTGGTGGATGAAAAACTGAAGCTGGCAGTTCTTCATTTTAATAGCAGTATAGTAGTGTATTTGAATAAAGGGGATGACGAAATTGCGAAGTAGAGGAAAACAAATTTTGCATTCCAGAGTAACATGGTTTTTGGTGATAGTTTCCCTTGTAGTTATATTATCCCATTATTTTGTATTTGAATGGATACAGGTTTCAGGTTTTTCTATGGAAGATACGCTTGGCAACGGGGATATTATTTGCATAGAAAAAATAAGTTATCGTAAAGCAGATCCCAAAAGAAATGATATTGTGGTTGTGGATACAAAAAATGGAAACCAAAAACAGCAATATATAAAAAGAATAATAGGACTGCCAGGTGAAAAAGTAAAAATAAAAAAAGGACATGTATATATTAATGGCAAGCAATTGAAGGAAATAAAGGTATTTGATGAAATTGAGGATGGCGGAATGGCAAGAGATACCATCTCTTTAGGAAAAGATGAGTATTTTTTGCTTGGAGATAATCGAAATAATAGTAAAGATAGTAGAAATGTTGAGTTAGGAATTGTGAAAAAAAAGCAAATTCGTGGTAAACTATGTTTTCGTATTATGCCAATTGGGCAGGCTGGAAAAGTAAAGTAGATAGAAAGGAGTATGATGATGAGCGAGGAAACAAAGGAAGATAAGATAGAGCAGGAAACACCATCTGTGGATGAAAATACAGATGAAAAACAGGAGACAGAAGCGGTACAAGAAGAAAATAAGAATGAGCAGACAGAGGAAAAACCAAATAAGAAAACATCCAAGCGTATTGCCAGTGCAGTAGCTGAAATATTGTTATATGTAATGATTGCGGTTGTTTGTATTTTCTTAATTCCCAAATATGTCGTACAAAGAACAGAGGTAAGCGGAGAATCGATGGAGAGAACCTTACAGAATAAAGATAATATTCTGGTAGAAAAGTTATCTTATCGTTTTGGTAATCCACAACGTTTTGATATTATTGTTTTCCGTCATTATTATAAAGAAGATGCAGATATTGAAGTGTTACAAAAAGAATGGGATACAGAAAAAATTGAGAAAAATCTTGATTATGATGAAGTAGAAAACAAGTTGGATTTGAAAAAGAAGTCGGAAGTAAAGGCTATGGTCGAAACCGTCGGAGATGTGATGAAAGAGGAATCGGATGTAGACATTACCAGTATAGAACAGGCATTGCAATTATCTGAGGATGATACCATAGAATTGTTAAATGAAATTTATGCAACGGTGAGAGAACCTAGTTATGATTTCTATGTAAAAAGAATTATTGGATTGCCAGGTGAGACGGTTCAGATTGTAGACGATACAATTTATATTAACGGTGAGCCACTGGAAGAAAATTATGGAAAAGATCCAATTAGAAATCCGGGTGTTGCAGCAGAGCCATTTACATTAGATGATGATGAGTATTTTGTATTAGGAGATAATCGCGAGGTTAGTCAGGATAGTCGTTATGAGGAAGTTGGTAATATAAAGAGAGATAAAATTGTTGGAAAAGCGTGGTTGCGTATATATCCAATCAGTAAATTTGGCTTTTTGAAACATTAAGGTTTTATAGAGGATTTTTAAGGTGAGAAATGAAAAAGTTTCTTGCCTTTTTTTCAATAAATGTTTATCTTAAATAGTAAAGTATTGGAGTTGGTTTACATGAAGAAAAAAAGATGTTCTGTTTTCTTGCTTATTTTGTGTCTTAGCTTTTTTATAGCAGGTACAAATGCAACCGCACAAATGCAAGTAAAGGCGGCAAGTATACAGGAAAATAATCAAAAAAAGGAACAGAATGGCGAAGTACAATCCTTTGCGGGAGAAGAATTAGTTGAAAAGGAAAGCGGCGAGAAAACTGCAAATTCCGAGTATGCTACCTATAGTAGAAAGTCCTACACAAAAAATTTGTATTCGGGTCATTACGGTTATAAACAGCTTTCCTTGAGTGAACAAAAAACGGTGTATTTATTATTGGAGGAGGCTGCAAATAATTTTCAAAATTCCTCAGTAGATGCAATTACAAACACCAATGAAAACGGGGAAAAAAGTTATTATGCGGTGTCTGTACCAGTGAATGGAATTATCAGTGCATCAAACGTAGGAGAAGCGGTTGTATGCTTTTTATATGATCATCCAGAGTATTTTTGGTCGAAGGGATACTCTTACTATGTGCGAACAGAAGATAAAATGGTTACAAAAGTACAATTGCAGTGTCAGGAAGAATATTGTGATGGAAACGTCAGAAAGCAGATGTGGGATAAAATACAGGATGAAATTTCTGGTTATATGCAGATGATTTCTGGTATACGAACAGATTATGAAAAGGAATTGCTGATACATGACGCGTTGGCTGACAAAATTACCTATGCTTATATTTCTGGAACAAAATCACCGGAAACAGCTCGATGGGCACATACTATAGAAGGTGTTTTTTCGGACGAGCATTATAGTGTAGTTTGTGAAGGCTATGCCAAAGCTTTTCAATTGTTATTAAATGCAGCGGGAATTGAAAATGTATATGTTGTTGGAAAGGCTGGAGGAACCGGACATGCATGGAATCAGGTGAAGATTGAGGGAGAATGGTATAATGTGGACTTAACCTGGAATGATACAGGAGATAATAAAAGTCACAAGTATTTTAATCTTCCAGATACTTCCTTTACAATCAGTCATAAGGCGTATGCTTCCACAGGCTCACCTACGGTGGGGGAATGGTGCTATAGTACAAATGTCTGCACAGCGACAGAATATTCTTACACAAACAAAGGAGATTATAAAAAGGGAACTACCCATGTCCTTTCAGTCGAAAAGACAAAAGATGCAGATGTAAAGGTATATAATCAGGGTATTGAGGTAGCCAGTGGTGCGGCGGTCGATGAAAATACAATTTTAGAAGTGGTTGTTATGCCATATAATACAAAGGATATTTTGCAAGTCAATGTAAATGGGGATAGTTGGGAAGAGAATTATGAAGGAGTAGTGAGTGCGTCAGGAATTTCCTATAAATTTCCAATGGTGATGGATCATAAAATAGCAGTGCATATAAGAGTACCTGCTCAAAAAATCAAACTTAGTAAAACGAGCTTGGTTATTGATGGGTATGGGGTGAAAAAAAGCCTGACGGCTCAAATTTTACCAAAGGCCACAGAGGAAAAAATTCTTTGGAGCTGTTCTAATCCCAAAGTTGCTACAGTGAAAAATGGTATGATTCAATCGGTTTCAAAAGGGTCTGCGATTATTACGGCAAGTGCAGAGAGTGGAACGGTGTATGCTCGTTGTAAAGTGACAGTAAAAGCGCCGTCTATAAAAATTACAACTGCAAGATCGAAATTAAAAGTTGGAAAAACAGTACAGTTTAAAGCCTCCTTAAAAGGGATAAACAAAACAGTAAGATGGTCGGTATCAAATAAGAGAAAAGCAACGATTGGAAGCCGTAATGGAAAATTAAAAGCTAAGAAGGCTGGAACTGTATGGATATATGCGAAGGCTGGAAACTATATGGCAAAAAAGAAAATAACTATTGTACCAAGACATTGGTAGAACAATACATAAAATCAAATAAAAGAGGATAAAAGGATGTTAAAGAAATTGCGGATACTAGCATTTATACCAATGCTTCTAATGATGTTTGTGATATGGGGGTTTTCAGCAAATAATGGAGAAACCTCCTCTACACAAAGTATGGGAATTGTAATGAGAGTAGTAAATTTTGCAGATCGAATGACGGGAGAAAAGATGACAACAGAAGAAAAATTGGTGTGGGAAAATAGAATTCACACACCAATTCGTAAATTAGCACATATGACTGAATATATGATCTTTGCCTGTACCGTTGCATTTCCTTTTCTTCTGTATGACAAAAAGAAGAAGTGGATTACAATGGTAACCTTTTTTGGTTGCACCTGTTATGCTGCGATGGATGAAATACATCAATTGTTTGTTCCAAACCGTTCTGGTCAGTTCAAAGATGTCTGCATTGATGCGGTTGGCATTTTGATAGGAATTTTCATTTTTCGTTTGTTTTATGGAGCTACCCATTCCTCGGAAATTTGATTCCATTTCCAGTTATTATTCTCTTCTTCATAAGAGGAAACTGTTAAATACTGTGAACTGCTAATCATTTTTAAGGCATCATATGCGGTTTTTAAAGAAATGGTTTTTCGGTTTCGTTTGGGGTCTCCAGAATCTGACAAAAATACGGTATCCTTATCGCTGTTATAATTCCAGATGGTGACATAGTGACCTGGTGTATTTTTCCAAAAACTATCGTCATATTGGCTCGATACAAGGAGGATTGTTGCGGAACTTTGTTTAATATCATTTTGGAAGTCACTGTAATCAAGCGTTTTTGTGTGTAAGGATGTTGTAAAGCCACAATAATTAAGAGTTTCTTCTAATCCGTCCCAGTCAATGGCACCGATGCCTGGGGATGGATGATAGGAAGAAACTTTTTTTGCGCATTTATAAATATCAACAGGAGAACATTCATAGTCGCTTAAAGTAGAATAAATATTTGCCATACAGCAAAAGCCGCAACCAAAACTTCCAAAAATATTACCGTCTAATATAAGATTGCACCAGGAACCAGACCAATGTTTCTTTTTCTTCCATGACTTAGGACCTTGGGAGAAAGAATAGATAGTATCTGTTTTTTCTGTTTGAAAAACAGTTGGGGTTGGAACTGTGATTGGCGCAGTTGTATAAATTGCAGTTGTTTCGTGCAAAAGAAATGCATCAGAAGAACTGGATTGTGCTTTTTTTGATTGAAAATATAAATAGAGATAGGTACCCAATATTGTTGCCATACAACAAATAAATATGAAAACTCTTATGTGCTTTTTCTTCATGTGGTTCTCCTTTCGAATTCGTAAACATTGCGAATACAATGGCAAAGTCTTTACTATTATAACAGAATAGAATATCCTTGTCTAATTTTTAGAAACGTTTGTATTTCTTTGGAATAATGCTTGCATAATCGGGAGTTCTGTGCTATTAGTAAGTAATGGAATAATTTTAAAGCGTAGTTAAAAATTGGCATATAGAAAGGTAATTGGAAAATCAGGTGAAAGAAATATGTACGATAAATTAACCAAAAGTGATATAAAAAAGATGGAAGAGGAAATTGAACATAGAAAACTGGTTGTTCGGAAAGAGGCTTTGGAAGCTGTAAAAGAAGCGAGAGCACAGGGAGATTTGAGCGAAAACTTTGAGTACCATGCTGCTAAAAAAGATAAAAATAAAAATGAAAGTCGCATACGTTATTTGGAAAAAATGATTAAAACAGCACAGATTATTGATGATGAATCCAGCGAGGATGAAGTGGGAATGAATAATACGGTTGTTTTGTATTTTGAAGAGGATGATGAATGCGAAACCTACCGAATCGTTACTACCATTCGTGGAAATTCTTTAAAGGGAATGATTAGTATTGATTCGCCCTTAGGAAAAGCAATTTTAGGACATAAAGTTGGTGATCGAGTACGAATAGATGTAAATGCAAACTATAGTTATTATGTAGAGATTAGAGAAATTATTAATACAACAGATGATTCGGAGGATACGATTCGTAAGTTTTAGCGAGGAGGCTATTGTACATGAAAATAGAGGAACGTGGTACAAACTTTCTAAAAATAAGTTTGTTGCAGGAAGGAACCATAGATAAAGTTTCTTTTGATAGAATGAAACATTTAGATTGTATATTGCCGTTTGAGTATGTGTATAATGAGGAAAATCGAATTTTGTATCGAACGGGGAATTATATTCCTTTGGCAGAATATTTTAATATTAAAACATTGAACTTTACAGAGGCAAAGGGACTTTTGCTATCTTGGATCATGGCATTTGAAAGTGTGAGTCGGATTGGGGAAAAATGCGGAAATCTGGTTACGGATATGGACTATGTATATATTGAACCGGTTACGGGACAGTTACGTTTTATGTATCTTCCAGTTCTAATAGAAATCAAAAATAATAACTTTAGAAATGCGTTGAAAGAGTTGATTTTTTCAATAAGGGTTAAGGATGCGGAAATACTTCTTGGAATGGTTGTCGAACAACTTGGAAAGATAGGCACGGATGATGCACAGTTATATGAGGATTTAAGGGAATGCATCAATAAAGCAGACCAAAATGTAAAGATTGTGGAAAAAGAGGTAGAGGTTGAACGTATTGTGGAAAAAATAATCGAGAAGCCACAAAAACAAAAAAGAAATATTGGAAGAAATTTAGTTGGATATACAATTTTATGTAGCTTGTCTATGGTAATTCTTCCTTTGTTGTTGTCAAATGTAATTGATAGTTCCTTGTTATCCAAACCGCATCTGTTAAATGTTTTGTTTTGTCTTTTAACGATTCTTCTGGGACATTTATATACATTACAAATAGACAAAAAAAATATAGATAACAAGACCATTATAACAATGGAACCTGAAAAAAATGTAGAATCCAAAAATAAATAATATAGTGAAAAAACGTATTTGAAGAAAGGTATTGTTTATGTGGTAACTTCTGAATAGGTAAATAGCGCAACTGTGAAAGTAATAAAAAACTCTATGAGAATGAACATGTCTCATAGAGTTTTTTTCTAGGTAATTTGTTGATTTTTTTTTCTTTTACATATATAATGAAATGTGTACTTGAAGTTATTTTTTACCTTTTTATGGAAAAATAATTTGTATACTTCACTATTGCAATATAGGTTTAAAAATGGAACGGAATTTGTTATTTGTAGGTTATTTTTTATGATGATAATGGAAAGTAGTTAGATAAAAGTTTCGGCATCATTGTGTAGCGAAAAGAAGGGAAATTTTTCGAGTTATTGTAGTATAGTGTATCGATCGAAATTTGTGTGGATGTATGGATACAGTTTCACATGAAGATTGAGCAAAATAAAAGATGGAGGGTTGATAGAATGGGTAGTTCAGATCAAACAGCAATGAATCGCATCCTGAATCTATTAGATGATAATAGTTTCGCTGAAATTGGTGCGAAAGTAACAAAGAGAAACACAGACTTCAATCTGGAAGGGAAAGAGATTCCGGCAGATGGTGTTATTACCGGATATGGTCTTATTGATGGTAGTATGGTGTATGTGTACAGTCAGGATGCAACCGCATTAGGGGGCGCAATCGGAGAGATGCATGCAAAGAAAATCGTTAAGATTTATGAATTGGCTATGAAAATTGGTGTACCAGTGATTGGCTTGATTGATTGTGCAGGTCTGCGTTTGCAGGAGGCAACAGATGCATTAAATGCATTTGGTTCTCTGTATGCAAGTAAAGTGATGGCATCAGGAGTAATCCCTCAGATTACAGCAGTTTTTGGAAACTGTGGTGGTGGTGTTGCTGTAGCAAATGCATTAGGTGATTTTACATTTATGGAAGATGAGGCAAAAGTATTTGTTAGTTCACCAAATGTATTAGAAGGAAATTATGTAGAAAAACTGGATACGGCTGCATCAGAATTTCAGGCAGAATGCGGAAACGTAGATTTTGTAGAGAAGAAAGAAGATATTTATAATCAGATTCGTCAATTAGTGACAATTCTTCCTTCTAATAATGAGGATGATGATTCGTATGAAGAATGCACAGATGATTTAAACCGTGTTAGCAGTGTGTTCGAAGGAGAAGTAAAAGATCCAAGAACCGCATTGGTTGATGTTTCGGATAATGGATTTTTTATGGAAGTGAAAAAAGCATACGCACAGGAAATGGTTACAGGATTTATTCGATTAAATGGCATGACAGTTGGTGCAGTTGCCAATGCATCTGCTTTGTTAGATGCAGAGGGAAAAGAAGTTGCCACTTATGAAAAAGTTTTAACAACTGCTGGTTGTGAAAAAGCAGCTCATTTTGTAAATGTATGTGATGCATTTAATATTCCTGTACTTACTTTGACAGATGTAAAGGGATACAAGGGAACTGTAGAAGAAGAAAAGACAATCTCTGCAGCAGTAGCAAAACTTACTTATGCATTTGCAAATGCGAATGTACCTAAGGTAAATGTAATTGTGGGTGAGGCATTCGGAAGTGCATATATTACAATGAATTCAGCACATATTGGTGCAGATCTTGTATTTGCTTTGCCTGGCGCAAAGATTGGTATGATGGATGCAGAACAGGCTGCAAAGATTATGTATGCAGAGGAAATTAAGGCTGCGGATGATGCACAGAGTAAAATATCTGAAAAAGCAGCAGAGTATCAGGCATTACAGGGAAGCGTAGATGCTGCTGCCTCTCGTGGATATGTAGATAGTGTGATTGATGGAGGTTCTGTTCGTAAACAGTTGATTTTTGCTTTTGAGATGTTATTTACAAAAAGAGATGACAGACCAGTGAAAAAGCATGGAACGATTTAAGCGAGGTGGAACGAGATTATGAGAAAAAGACTAGTATTAGCGTTGACCGCAATCCTATGTGTAATAGGTGTGATAGGATTTTCTCCAAAGACATTATTGGCTGCTGACAACAAAACAGAGATAGAAGTCAGTGGTGAGGTAGATGGTCAGGACGAGTGGCTGGATCAGGTCAAGAGCTTTATTGAATCTTCCTGGAATCAGACAGATTTTGAAAATTTGATAAGTAGTTATTCTGACCAATTAGAGGAATCAGACATTAAGAAATATAACTCTTGGGCAAAATTGCAAAAAGAAGCAGGAGATTATAAAAATATTGTGTCAGTAGATTTTTCTATGGAGGATAATGACACTGTTACTGTAATGAAAGCTGTTGTAGACTATAAAAATGAAAAATTACTTTTTACTTTTAAAGTCGGAGACAGTAAAGAGGATATTACAGTAGAAAAATATAAAGAACCAAAACCAGAATCATTTGCTACAACTATGAAAAATGCAGGTATCAATACGGTTATGTCAATTACAATTGTATTTGTTGTCTTGACATTTATTGCAGGTATCATATCACTTTTTGGTTTAATTCCAAAATTATTTGCTTCTAAGAAGCAAGAGGAGGAAACGGTTGATGTTGCAACTGTTGCGGAAGTGCCAGTAGTGGAAGATGTAACAGATGATACGGAAATTGTTGCAGTTATTACAGCAGCAATTATGGCAAGTATGGGAGATGAAGCTCCTGCCGATGGATTGCATATTACTTCAATTAAGAGAAGAGTAAATAGTAAATGGAAAAGAAGTTAAAAACGACAAAATATCCGGTAAGACTTTATAGGAGGTATTAGAAATGAAAAATTATACAATTACCGTTAATGGAAATGTTTATGATGTAACAGTTGAGGAAGGTGCTTCCACAGGTGCAGTAGCTACCGCACCTGTAGCAAAGAAAGCAGCACCAGCTCCTAAAGCAGCAGCTCCTGCTGGCGCACAAGGTAGCGTGAAAGTAAATGCACCTATGCAGGGTAAAATTTTATCTGTAAAGGGTGCAGCAGGTCAGGCAGTAAAGAAGGGCGATGTAATTTTAATTCTTGAAGCGATGAAGATGGAAAATGAAATTGTTGCTCCTCAGGATGGTACAATTGCAAGTATCAACGTAAACGAAGGAGATAAGGTTGAAGCTGGTGCAGTAGTTGCAACTTTAAACTAATGCAAAAATAATTGAAGGGAAATAAATCAGAAAGGATAAGCCACATTTCTTTCAATTACAAAGTGGCATCATCACACTTAGTGATGATAATATGGTGTAAATATGGATAAAGTAACGGAAACTTTGACAAATTTAGCACAACAGACAGCATTTGCAACAATGTCATGGGGAAATGTCTTGATGATTGTAATTGCCTGTATTTTTCTATATTTAGCAATCAAAAAGGGATATGAACCTTTACTGTTGGTGCCTATTGCTTTTGGTATGTTATTGGTAAATATGTATCCGGATATTATGGCATCACCGGAGGAAACATCAAACGGAGTAGGGGGATTGCTACATTATTTCTTTACACTGGATGAATGGAGTATTTTGCCATCGCTTATTTTCCTTGGAGTTGGTGCGATGACGGATTTTGCACCGTTGATTGCCAATCCCAAAAGTTTTTTATTGGGTGCAGCGGCACAGATTGGAATTTTTTCCGCTTATTTATTAGCAATCTTTTTAGGTTTCAATGGAAAAGCGGCAGCGGCAATTTCAATCATTGGTGGTGCAGATGGTCCTACATCCCTGTTTTTGTGTAGTAAACTGGGGCAGACAGAATACATGGGACCGATTGCGGTTGCAGCATATTCATATATGTCCTTAGTACCAATTATTCAGCCACCAATTATGAAACTCTTGACAACAAAGAAGGAAAGAGAAATTAAGATGGAACAGCTTCGTCCAGTATCAAAACTTGAGAAGATTTTGTTCCCTATCGTTGTAACGATTGTTGTTGTATTATTACTTCCTACAACAGCTCCTTTGGTTGGTATGTTGATGTTAGGTAACTTATTCAAAGAGTGTGGAGTAGTAAATCAATTAGCAGAAACAGCGTCTAATGCTTTGATGTATATTGTTGTTATTTTGCTTGGTACTTCTGTTGGTGCAACAACAAGTGCAGAAGACTTTTTACAGATTACAACATTAAAAATTGTATTTTTAGGTTTAATTGCCTTTGCAGTTGGTACAGCAGCAGGTGTATTGTTCGGTAAACTTATGTGTGTGGTTACGCATGGAAAGATAAATCCACTGATTGGTTCGGCTGGTGTTTCGGCAGTTCCTATGGCAGCCAGAGTATCTCAAAAAGTGGGAGCAGAGGCAGACCCAACCAATTTCTTATTGATGCATGCTATGGGTCCAAACGTTGCTGGTGTTATTGGTACAGCAGTAGCAGCGGGTGTATTTATGGCAATATTTGGTGTTTAGGGATATAAAATATAAGGAGGTATTGTAATGGCAGAACAGGAAAAGAAACCAATTAAAATTACAGAGACAGTATTACGTGATGCCCATCAGTCATTGATTGCAACAAGAATGACAACAGAGCAGATGCTGCCTATTATTGATAAAATGGATCAGGTTGGATATCATGCAGTAGAGTGTTGGGGAGGTGCTACCTTTGATGCGTCTCTTCGTTTCCTAAAGGAAGATCCATGGGAAAGATTGAGAAAATTAAGAGCAGGCTTTAAAAAGACAAAGCTTCAAATGTTATTCCGTGGACAGAATATTTTGGGATATAATCACTATGCAGATGATGTAGTAGAATACTTTGTACAGAAGTCTATTGCAAATGGTATTGATATTATTCGAATTTTTGACTGCTTAAATGATGTTAGAAACTTAGAGACGGCTGTTCGAGCTGCCAATAAGGAAAATGGACATGCACAGATTGCTTTGTCCTATACATTAGGTGATGCATATACATTGGATTACTGGAAGGATATGGCAAAGAAGATTGAAGGTATGGGTGCAAAATCTTTGTGTATCAAAGATATGGCAGGTTTGTTGACTCCATATAATGCGACAGAATTGGTTACAGCATTAAAAGAGTCTGTGTCTATTCCAATTGATTTGCATACACATTATACTTCAGGTGTTGCATCTATGACTTATATGAAGGCAGTTGAAGCTGGTTGTGATATTATCGATACAGCTATTTCACCATTAGCAATGGGTACAAGTCAGCCAGCAACAGAAGTTATGGCAAAGACATTTGAAGGTACACCATATGATCCAGGCTTTGATCAGAATCTGTTAGCAGAGATAGCAAATCACTTTGCTCCAATGAGAGAAGAGTGGTTAAAGACAGGTCGTATGAGTACAAAGGTGTTAGGTGTAAATATCAAAACATTGATGTATCAGGTACCTGGTGGTATGTTATCAAACCTTGTATCTCAGTTAGATGAGATGGGAGCATCCGATCGTTTCCAGGAGGTATTGGAAGAAGTACCTAGAGTGCGTAAAGACTTTGGTGAACCACCATTGGTAACACCTTCTTCTCAGATTGTTGGAACACAGGCAGTATTAAATGTAGTTACAGGTGAGAGATATAAGGTAGTAACAAAAGAATCTAAAAAGTTATTATCTGGACAGTTTGGTCAGACTGTAAAACCATTTAATAAAGAAGTACAGAAAAAATGTATCGGCGATACAGAGGCAATTACTTGCCGTCCGGCTGATTTGATTAAGCCACAGTTGAAAGATATTGAGGAAGAAATGAAGCAGTACAAACAACAGGATGAAGATGTATTATCTTATGCATTGTTCCCACAGGTGGCAACAGAATTCTTTAAATATCGTGAAGCACAACAAACAAAGATTGATTCTACAGTGGCAAGTGAGGAAAATAAAACTTACCCAGTATAAAGTGCAACGTGTAAAGAAGCTCAATGCAAATGCATTGGGCTTTTTTCTCTATAAAAAACAGGATAGTTTAAAACTTGATTTGTGAGGGTATAGATAAAATAGAAAGGAGTAGAGTGGGGCTCGGAAATGATCAAAAAGAGAAAAGAGTAGAAAGGAGAGGGACAGGTGGATTGGAAAGATAGTGTATATGCAGATGGTTCGGCAAGATTTGTTAGTAATCCATTGCCTACATTGGGAGAGGAGATTACAATTCAGATTCGTATATTTGATACTGCACCGATCTCTGAAATTATTTTATGTTATAAAAAAGATGGATTGGAATTTCTTGAAACAATGAAACAATGCAAAAGTGCAGATGGCTTCTCTTACTATAGCGGTAAAATAGAAATTACACAAAGGTCAACAACATATCATTTTTACATCGTTTCTGGAGAAAAAGTGTATTATTATAATCAAAAAGGATTGACGGATTATTTTCCTGATGAAATCTATGATTTTAAAATTTTAGCAGATTATAATCAGCCATCTTGGATCAAAGGCAAGGTGTTTTATCAGATTTTTCCAGATCGATTCTATTGCGGAAATGAGAATAATGTGGTGTCAGATGGGGAATATGAATTTTCGGGACATAAGGTGCAACGTATGAAAGACTGGAAGGAGGAACCAAAAGAATTTGAACAGGCATTTTGCCTTGATTTTTATGGTGGAGATTTAAAGGGAATTGAAGATAAAATACCATATTTAAAAGAGCTGCATGTAAATGGCATCTACTTAAATCCTATTTTTTCTGCGGCAACAGTGCATCGTTATGATTGTGTAGATTATTTTCATGTAGATCGTCATTTAGGAGGGGATGCTGATTTTGAATCACTTTGTCAGCATTTGCATGGAGACGAAATGCGAGTTGTATTAGATATCTCTATCAATCATACAGGTAGTGCGCATAAATGGTTTAATAGAGATTGTTCGTTTTGGGATAAAGAAGTAGGTGCATATTATAATAAAACTGCGCCAGAACGAGAGTTTTATTATTTTGAAGAGGGTAATTCCTATGGAGCATATTATGGGATTCCTTCGTTACCAAAGTTGAACTATCATTCTGCTAAACTTAGAGATATTTTATATGTAGCACCAAACAGTGTATTAAAAAAATGGTTGCAAAAACCGTACGACATTGATGGTTGGAGATTTGACGTGGCAGGGACTACGGGACAGTATAAAATGGACCATTATGATCATGAAATATGGAAAGAAATCAGGAATGCCATTAAAGAAGAAAAAGCAGATGCCTATATTTTGGCGGAAGACTGGAATGATGGATACGAATATTTAAAAGGGGATGAATGGGACGCAATCATGAATTTTTATGGTTGTGGCAGACCAATCAGAGAGTATGTGGGACAGCTTGATTTTCGACAAAGTAGAAAGCCAGAGTTGAGAAAATTAAAGTCGAATACCTCTGCTGCTGCACTTAGAGAAAGAATTATGAATGCATACGCAAAATTGCCTTTTGTGATTTCTGAAAACCAATTTAATATGATAGATTGCCATGATATTGCTCGCTTGCATAATGATACTACCATTTCTTTTGAACAATATAAAATAGCGGTATATCTGCTTTATATGTTGCCTGGGTGTGTATGCATGTATTACGGAGATGAAGTTGGATTAGGAGGAAGGATCACTTCCACAGAGGGATGTAGATATCCTATGAACTGGGATGTGGAATTGCAGAAAAACCCATATTATCAATTATATCAAACGATGAATCAATGGAAAAACAGTTGTAGCGCGTTACAGGACGGAGGATTTAAGATATTATCTGCGGAAGGTAATGTATTTGCTTGTGCAAGATTTAATGAGGAACAAGTAGTTTTGGCGGTTACTTCTATGGAGCAGGAGTTAATCAAAGAAATGGAAATCAATCTAAATATTTTTGGACAAAATTTAAAATTCCCTGAGCAGGATGTTATGGGAGAAAAACTTGTGTATGAAGGAAAGAACGAAAAGGTTATTTTACAGATTCCACCTAAAAAAGGATACTTTATCGTCTTACAAAACATATAAATAATAATGAACTTTTGAATGTTTATATGGTAAGAGGAGTCTTTATGGAAAATGGAAAGTTTGACTTAAATTTGCAGGTATTAGAGCAATTACCGGAACAGTTACGAGCAAAAACTATTTATCAGCTAGGGGAGGAAAGTCCGTTTTTATGGGAAGTAATTGTGAAATATCATGGAAATTTAGCACAAAGGGGAGAAGAACTTTCGGTACAAGTAGAAGAATTGGAAAATAATGTTGCAATCGTTTTTTTAAAGCCAGAGCAATTACAAGCGTTTTCAAGATTTCCTGAAGTCGATTATATGGAATTGCCAAGACGGTTATGGTATAACCTAAATGAAAGTAAACAAGGAATCTGTTTGGATGGTTTGCAGCGTACAGGGTATCCGGATTCAAATGCAGTTGACGTTCTAAATGGGGATGCAGGAAATCGAGATAAAAGCAATCTTTATGGGGCAGGCGTCTTGATTGCTGTCATTGATTCTGGAATTGAATATGCAAATATGGATTTTAGAAATGCAGATGGAACTACCCGTATTGTTGCCTTATGGGATCAAACAGTAGACAGTAGTACTGTAAATGAAGAAAATCAGCAATTTACCTATGGACCGCCGACAGGATATATTCTGGGTACTTTATTTACGGAAGAAATGATAAATACCGCATTACAGCAAACGGACCGACAAAGAAGGTATGCTATAGTCCCTTCTATAGACGTTTCAGGGCATGGCACACATGTCGCTGGTATTGCTTGCGGAAATGGAAATGCCAGCAATGGAACGATACGTGGAGTTGCTCCTCTGGCTCAAATGTTGATTGTAAAATTAGGAGATGCACAGGGAATTACATTTCCGCGCACAACTCGCTTACTGGAAGCCATTGATTTTACAATCAAAACAGCAGAAGAGTTAAACATGCCTGTTGCCATTAATTTAAGTTTTGGAAACAATGCAGGACCACATACAGGAACGGATTTAGTTTCTGAATTTTTAAATGCAGAAGCTTTAAAATGGAAAAATACTATTTGCATTGGTACGGGAAATGAAGGAAATTTAGGGAGACATGCAGAGGGAAAATTAGAAGTTAGAAAAACAGAGGAAATAGAATTGGCTGTTGGGGGAGGACAGACCAGTTTTTACATGCAATTTTGGAAAAATTATGTAGATACATTAGAAATTGAAATACAGTCTCCTGCTCGAAAAATAAGGTATCTATATGAGAATGATATAGGAATCCGCTTTTTTGAATATGATGACTGTGTGCTAGTAATTAACTATGGTGAGCCTTCCCCTTTTCAAACATTGCAGGAAATATATATGGAATGGATACCACAGGGGGATGTTTTGTCAGAAGGTGTTTGGACGTTTCGATTGAAACCAAATAAAGTAGTGGATGGTCGATACGACATATGGCTTCCTACTGGAAATTATGTGCAATTACAAACACAGTTTTTAAGAAGTTCTGTGAACACTACTTTAACAACTCCGTCCAGTGGAAACCGATTGTTGACAGTAGGAGCGTATGATGAGCATACAGGAGAAGTAGCTCCGTTTTCAGGAAGGGGATATACACGCAATGGGTTACAAAAGCCGGATATTGTAGCTCCTGGTGTTGATATTTTATCAGTAGCACCGAATAATAGTTATGCAATTCGCAGTGGTACCTCCATGGCAACGCCTTTTGTAACTGGGGCAGCGGCACTTATGATGGAGTGGGGAATTGTTCGACAAAATGATTTGTTTTTATATGGAGAAAAATTAAAAGCATATATACAAAAGGGGGCAGTAGCACTACCAGGTGAGAGTGTTCCGAATAATCGGATAGGCTATGGGGCATTGTGTCTTTCCAATAGTATTCCATAATACCGATATTTCGGGAATTTGAAACGTAGAACTATCTATAATTTTGAACAAACCGTATTATTCTATAATATAAAAAACCTCAAAATAGGAACTTACAAATTATGTTCGTATTTTGAGGTTTTTGTAGTTTTTATAGATGTAAAAGCTTTTTCACCTTGTGAAGTAGTACATCCATTTCAATTGGTTTTCCAATATGCCCGTTCATACCAGCCGCTAAAGCATCTTTTTTATCCTCATCAAATGCATTTGCTGTCAAAGCTAAGATTGGAATGCTCTTGGCATCGTTACGGCTTAATTTACGGATTCGTTTTGTTGCTTCGTATCCATTTAGGACAGGCATATTAATATCCATAAGAATCAGCTGGAATGTATCCGGTGGGTTATTGGAAAAGAGGTTAATTGCTTCTTCACCGTTTGAGGCAACTGTGACATTAGCATTTGCCATTTCCAGCATTGTTGTGGCAATTTCTGCATTGATTTCATTATCTTCTGCCATTAAGATGTGGATGCCAGATAAAGTAATCGTTTCTTCAGAATTTTTTGCAGAAGTTTCCAGTTGACTTTTTAGTTGCTCACGTTGTGATAAAGTTGGAATTGGAAGAGGGAGTGTAAAATAAAAGGTAGAGCCTTTTCCAATTTCGCTGTCTACTTCCAGTTTTCCACCTAATAAATGTACAAAATCACTACTAATTGTCAAACCAAGACCAGTGCCTCCATATTGATTTACAATTGTATCTTCCGCCTGTTCAAACGCAGCAAATATTTTTTTCTTTGCTTCCTTAGATATGCCAATACCTGTGTCGGATATTGAAAACTTTATTTCTGTAAGAGAATTTGTTTTGCTAAGCTCCTCAATTGCCAGTGTAACAGTACCATTTTCTGGTGTGAATTTTAATGCATTTCCTAAGATGTTTACAAGCACCTGTGACAAACGGAGAGAGTCGCAGATAATTTCATTTGTTTCGTAGGATCGGTTAATAATGAAATTAACGTTTTTCGTAAGAGCCTGTGGACGAACGATAGAATCCACGCTATCAATAACCGTGTGTAGTAACAATGGTTCTTTGTTTACCTTCATTCTGCCACTTTCAATCTTAGATAAATCTAAAATGTCATTGATTAAGTTGAGCAGGTGATGAGAGGATAAATCAATTTTTGCAAGACACTCCTGTACTTTTGCTGGATCATCAATGGTTTTTTGTGCAATTTCTGTCATTCCGATGATTGCGTTCATTGGTGTTCGTATCTCATGGGACATATTTGACAAAAAGGAGCTTTTTGCCTGATTTGCACTGTCCGCATTTAATTTGTTCAAAGCATTATTGATGATACGGGTTGCTTCTTCCACAAAATATTTTTCTCTGTCACCCCAGTCATAGTCAGCTATTTTTTTATCAAAAAAGATAATACCAAATATATTTCCTTCAGAAATTAAAGGGCAGGATAGCTGGGATCCTAAATAAAACTGTTCAAGAGAAAAATCACTGAGATCAATCAATTCCTTTGCATGCGGTTGGTAAAGAAGCTTTTTTAAATCGACAATCCTTGATGCTGCATATAAGTTGAAGAAATTCTTTACATTAGAAGTGTCTAATGTATGAAATTTTATGGATAACATATCCTCTTCATTTTTGACCCATTGATACAGTAAAGATGGTTTTGGCTTTTCTTCGGAAAGATTGATAATAACAATACGATCCATATTCAAATATTTTCCAACCTGTTCAATCACCATACGGCTACTACTTTTTAAATCTTTGGTATCTTCAATTAAATCTGCCATCATATTAAAGAAAGAGTGTTGCTCAATCCATTGTTGTAACGTACCAGCGGTTTCAAGTTTATATTCCTTTCGAATGCTTTCCTGAGAAAATTCAGCTTCCAAAGCATCTAATTCAGAAACTTTAAGTGTGAGATTTTTCATTGCCTGGGAAAGCAATTGTTTGAATGGAAGCGTATCTACTTGAAGTTCTACTTCGCAAATTAGATGTTTTACACTTCCTTCACCGATGTACATTTTTTCCAAAGCTTTTGTGATGTTCTTGGCAACCGCTTCTATTTTATCAGAAGAGGTATTTTCTGCATAAACAAGGAAAATAGCACCTTCATAGCGGCAGATATAGGATGCATTTGGAGCGTACGCATAGATGATATCTGCAATATTGCGAAGAATCATTTCTCCAAATACGTGTCCGTATGCCTGCAAGATTTTCAGGTAATTAACAGTATTGACCAGAAGAAGACCATGTGTATGTAAAATATGTTCTGAGAGGCAAATTTGATCCTCTACAGCTTCATACAAATATAGTCCGGTTACTCTGTCCTGTTTTTCTTTTTCTATTTGTAATTCCTGTCTTTCTTTTTCAGAAGTAATATCGCGAAGTCTTCCTACGATAGAACGAAGTTCACCAGCTTCGTTTGTACAACTCTTTCCTTCATAGAGCATCCAACAGTCGTTTTCCGCCCCGTTTTCGTCAATTGTTTTGTAACAAATTTCGGAAGGAGAGTGTAATTGTCCTTTCATCAATTTCTGAAATGCTCGCATAAGGGTATGGGAACCCTTAAAATCAGATTTAATATAGGATTTAAAATGTTCAATTATAAAATCATCAGACATGGCATCAGAAAAAGGTAAAAATGTGGTAGTAGCAGAAAAGCGGTCTGCTTCTAAATCATATTCGATGATAATATCAGAGGTACTCTCTACTGCAATACGAAAACGTTCTTTCTCCTTTGTAGCAACATCAATTAGATTTGCCTGTAAGGAGAGATACTCGTCAATTCGTTTTAAGAAGTAAAACAATGCTATGAATACAATACCAAATTCAAAGGTAAGTCCGATGGAATAGCCGATAAAGGCACGCGTACTATTTGAGTATTGTTTATAATAAAGTAAATCATAGTACATGTGTGTGCTGAAGAATAAAGATACGATCATAGAAACGTATTCTACAGCACTAACCAGTAAAGTTAATTTTTTATTGAAGTATAAACAACTGATTGCTGGCGCGAAAGCATACATCAACCATACAGGCATACCACATTGAAAAGAAATAATACTAATCATGATAGAAAATACTGTCATAGTATAATACATAAACAATTTGGCATATCTTTTTGTTAAATAGAGAAAAATCGGTATTGCATCAAAAAAGATGGATATAAAAATCAAACTGCAAATAAAACTGGACTGAAAGTTAAAAATATGGAAGTAGTTTAATACCACCGCAATTGGGATACAAGGAAAGGAAAACAGTAAAATAAAAAATACCAGGCGATTTACATACGCAAGATTACGTTCCTTAAATTTGAGTAATTCTTCCTTTGAATTCATAATTACACCTCCCTTGTTAGTCTGGTGATTGCAACACTTTTAAAATAAATTGACTTTGCAATCCTCTATTTTACAAATTTTAACTTTTCCAATCAAATAGAATTTTGTTTTTGTGTGTTTTTAATAACTTTACTTCATTATACATGTATATGTAAAAAAGGGCAAGAGGTATGAATAAATTATTTTACTTTACAAATAAGTATTGTAGTAGAAAAAAGAAAATCGTTCTTTTCCTTGCCTTTCTATAGGGTAAATCAAAATAAAGCATTGAATTTTTGAAGTAAATAGAGTATGCTATAAATAAGTTTGCACATTTTGCAGCGAAAACTTGTAACAGAAAAAAATACAGTAGTAAAGGAGAAAAGTATGCAGACATTGTCACTTGAAAAGGAATTAAAAGAAAATTCATATCCTGGAAGAGGAATTATAATTGGTAAGTCAAAAAACGGAAAATATGCAGTTACCGCCTATTTTATCATGGGTAGAAGCGAGAACAGCAGAAACCGTGTCTTTGTTGAAGATGGAGAAGGAATTCGTACACAGGCTTTCGACCCTTCTAAGCTTAGTGATCCAAGTCTTATTATTTATGCACCAGTTCGTGTGTTAGGAAATCATACTATCGTTACAAATGGAGATCAGACAGATACGATTTATGAATTGATGGATAAGCAGCAGACTTTTGAACAGGCACTTCGCACAAGAGAATTTGAGCCAGATGCACCAAATTATACACCTAGAATTTCTGGTCTTATGCATGTGGCAGATGGAAAGTTTGATTATGCCATGTCTATTTTGAAAAGTAATAATGGAAATGGCGAGGCATGCAATCGCTATACATACACTTATGAAAATCCAATAGACGGAGAAGGTCGTTTTATCCATACCTATATGTGTGACGGAAATCCATTGCCAAGTTTTGAAGGTGAGCCAAAGGTAGTGGAGATTGCTGATGATATGGATGCATTTGCAGATATGTTATGGAACAGCTTGAATGAGGACAACAAGGTGTCTTTATTCGTTCGTTATATTGATATTACTACTGGGGAATATAAATCTAAGATTATTAACAAAAATAAATAGTTATAAAAGTTACGAAAAAACTGCAAAAGGAATAGTTGGCAGGAACGCTGGATAAAATAGAAAGTGTCCTGCATTCCAAGCGAAAAGAACGGAGAGATGATCATGAAAGAATTAGAATTAAAATATGGATGTAACCCAAATCAGAAACCATCAAAGATTTATGTTAAGGAAGGTGAACTTCCAATTAAAGTATTGAATGGTAAACCAGGATACATCAATTTCTTGGATGCATTTAATGGTTGGCAGTTAGTAAAGGAATTAAAAAAGGCAACAGGTCTTCCAGCAGCAACATCTTTTAAGCATGTATCACCAGCAGGAGCAGCAGTTGGACTTCCTTTGACAGAGACAGAAGCTAAGATTTACTGGGTAGATGATTTAGGTGAGTTATCTGCATTGGCAGCAGCTTACGCAAGAGCAAGAGGTGCAGATCGTATGTCATCTTATGGTGATTTTATTGCATTATCTGATGTTTGTGATGTTTCTACAGCAAAGATTATTAAGAGAGAATTTTCAGATGGTATCATTGCACCTGGATATGAGCCAGAAGCATTAGAATTGTTAAAAGATAAAAAGAAGGGCAGTTATGCTATTATAGAGATTGATCCGGAATATGTTCCAAATCCAGTAGAGCATAAGGAAGTATTTGGTATTACTTTCGAACAAGGAAGAAATGAATTAAATATTGACAAGAATTTCTTTGAAAATATCGTTACAGAAAATAAAGACCTTCCTGAAACTGCTAAGATTGACATGGCAGTTGCTATGATTACATTGAAATATACACAGTCAAATTCTGTTTGTTTCGTAAAGAATGGACAGGCCATTGGTGTTGGAGCAGGACAGCAGTCAAGAATCCACTGTACAAGATTGGCAGGAACAAAGGCAGATAACTGGTTCCTTCGTCAGTCTCCACAGGTTATGAATCTTCCTTTTAAAGAAGGAATGAAACGTGCAAATAGAGACAATGCGATTGATCTTTACATGGGTGAAGATTACATGGATGTATTAGCAGACGGTAAGTGGGAAGAAATCTTTACAGAAAAGCCTCCTGTATTTACAAAGGAAGAAAAGGAAGCTTGGTTAGCAAAGAATACAGGTGTAACTTGTGGTTCCGATGCATTTTTCCCATTTGATGACAATGTAGAACGTGCATTCCGCAGTGGTGTTTCTTATATTGCACAGCCAGGTGGTTCTATTCGTGATCAGGACGTAATTGATGCATGTAACAGACATAATATTGTGATGAGCTTTACAGGTATTCGTTTGTTCCATCACTAAAAAATAATGATACTACAAGCAAAAGGATAATATAGCCTTTGATACCAACCAATATCATGAAAAATAGAATAATGAAAGTAGCAAGCCACAGAATTTTCTGTGGCTTGTATTCCACTTTGTTCCTTGTGATTGAGGAATATTGGAAGTTGACGTGGACTTGTTCACTTTGTTCTAGTTTGAAAGGGGCAAAATATGAAACATTTATTTCGAGTGGCAGCAATATCACCAAGGGTGCATATTGGAAATGTGAAAAAAAATTGTGAGGAAATTTTAAAGTTTTATAAAGAATATGTAGCAAAGGCAGACTTACTTGTAACTCCAGAATTATCTATGACAGGTTATACTTGTCAAGATTTATTTTTTAATCAGAATTTGCTTGTTTCCGTAAAAAAGCAACTGGTAGCGTTAGCTAAGACAACAAAAGAATATGGAAAGCAGGGTGCTGCACTTATTGTTGGTTTTCCTTTTGAAAAAGACGGAGAACTATTTAATTGTGCAGCATTATTGCATAATGGAGAAATTGTCGCCATAATTCCTAAGACATATCTTCCAAATTATGGAGAATTTTACGAGAAACGATGGTTTAGTGCCAGAACGATGGAAGCAACGCAAATACAGGTTGATGAGTTGGATTCTGTCTTATTTGGAAATCGTGTGATTATTACGATGGGAGATGGAGAAGAGTCTGTCAAATTAGGTATTGAGATTTGCGAGGATGCATGGGCACCAGTTTCACCAGGTAGATTGCTTGCAATACAGGGAGCTGAGATTATTGTAAATATATCTGCATCAAATGAAGTAATCGGAAAAGCAGAATACCGTAGAAAGCTTGTTTCTGGTATATCATCAAGTTGCATATGCGGATATGTCTATGTTTCAGCAGGCAGATATGAATCCACGTCAGATTTAGTATTTAGCGGACATAATCTGCTGTATGAAAATGGAAAGCAATTAGGAGAGCAAAAACCATTTCAAAATGGTGTGTTAATAAAAGATTTTCAGATGACCAAGATCCGCCATGATCGATTAGCAAATAAATCATTTGCGGACAATAAAAGACAGTTGTTGGCAGAGGACTACGAAAATGTTTCTTGTGAAAAAACTTTTATGAAAAAGGAAACATTATATGCGCATGTGCCAATTACTCCGTTTGTACCATCGCATAATGCTTTAGAGCGTTGTTTATCAATTTTTGAAATGCAGGTAGCAGGCTTGCAACGAAGAATAGAAACTACACATTGCAAGTGTATTGTAGTAGGAGTATCGGGTGGACTTGATTCTACCTTAGCACTTTTGGTGTCTGCACAGGCAGTAAAAAATCTGGGATTGCCTTCCCGCACATTGGTCGGTATTACCATGCCTGGTTTTGGAACAACCAAAAGAACAAAAAGCAATTCTACTAAGCTTATGGAGTTTTTAGGATGCGACATTCGAGAGATTAGCATTGTAGATTCTGTTCGTCAACATTTTGCAGACATAGGGCATGATGAGGCGATTAAGGATATCACATATGAAAATTGTCAGGCAAGAGAACGCACACAAATTTTGATGGATGTAGCTAATAAGGAAGGCGGTTTTGTAATTGGAACAGGTGACCTTTCAGAACTGGCATTAGGATGGTGTACTTATAATGGAGATCATATGAGTATGTATGCGGTAAACACAAGTATTCCAAAGACGTTAGTTCGTACATTGGTAGATGAAGTAGGACATTTTATGGCACAGAATGGATTTGCGGGTATGGAAGAAGTAATTGAGGATATTATTGACACGCCAGTTAGTCCAGAATTGTTGCCCCCAAATGAGGATGGAACCATTGCACAAAAAACAGAGGATACGGTAGGTTCGTATATATTACACGATTTCTTTTTATATTATACCTTACGTTATGGTATGGAACCGTCTGAAATCATTGCATTATGTAAGATGGCGGTGGAGCAAAATGAGGAATATAAATTTAGCGAGGAAGAGATCGTTAAATGGCTGAATGTATTTTATACACGTTTCTTCCGTCAACAATTTAAACGTAATTGTATGCCAGATGGAGTGAAAGTAGGAACGGTATCGGTAAGTCCTCGTGGAGATTTGAGATTGCCATCTGAAATTGAGTTTGATGAATATTTATAAAAGCGGAGTGCGAATAGCATTGACGGGAAATGAATAGATGATATTTGCTTCAATCAACGAAGTAATTGAAAAAAAGAAATCAATTACTCCGTTGATTTTTTTTTATAGATTTGTTATTCTGTATGTGTTAGCGAAAACTAACAAGTATGTATAAATCATGTGGACTCCTCCTATCTACTATATTGAAGAATGCTGAGCTTCAAAGATAGAGAGGAGTTTTTGCTATACATACACATAAAAAAAGAAAATTTGCATAGAATGAAGGATAGAACACGTATAAAATGAGAAAAAAATGCAATAATATGAAATGGGGAAATATTGTCAATAATGCACTTGCGAAAAAGAGGGAGATTTAGTAACATGATAACTGTTAGTTAGGACTAACGAAAAGCATAGGTTGGTTCCTAAAAAATAGTCCTTAGCTTTTAAAATATGATAATTATATTCGCTAATGAGTGGGCTGCAATGGGAAAGGAGAACAAGATAGATGAATTATTTAGAAATTGAAAAAGTAATCGGTAGAGAGATTTTGGATTCAAGAGGAAATCCGACTGTAGAAGCAGAGGTAACATTAGTAGACGGAACAGTTGCAAGAGGTACTGCTCCAAGTGGTGCATCTACTGGTGTTTTTGAAGCATTGGAATTAAGAGATGGAGATAAGAACCGCTATTTAGGTAAAGGTGTAACAAAAGCCGTTGAAAATATTAATACAGTAATTAACGATGCAATTGTTGGAATGGATGCATCAGACATTTATGCTGTAGATAGAGCAATGATTAAGGCAGATGGAACAAAGGATAAATCTAAATTAGGTGCAAATGCAATTTTAGCAGTATCTATTGCAACAGCAAGAGCAGCAGCAACAGCATTAGATTTACCATTATATCGTTTCCTTGGTGGAATTTCGGGAAATCGTTTACCAGTTCCAATGATGAACATTGTAAATGGTGGATGTCATGCATTAAGTTCTGGATTAGATGTACAGGAATTTATGATTATGCCAGTTGGAGCTCCTTCCTTTAAAGAAGGTTTACGCCAATGTGCAGAAGTATTCCATGCATTAGCAGCATTATTGAAATCAAAAGGATTGGCTACTTCTGTAGGTGATGAGGGTGGTTTTGCACCAGCATTAGCATCAGACGAAGAAGCAATCGAAACAATCTTAGAGGCTGTTAAGAACGCTGGATATGAACCAGGAAAAGAATTTATGATTGCTATGGATGCTGCATCTTCAGAGTGGAAGACAGACAAAGTTGGCGAATATAAATTACCAAAGGCTGGAACTGTATATACTTCAGAGCAGTTAATTGAACATTGGAAGAAGTTAGTTGAAAAATATCCAATCATTTCTATCGAAGATGCATTAGACGAAGAAGACTGGGAAGGTTGGAAGAAGCTTACTGCTGAACTTGGTGATAAAGTACAGTTAGTTGGTGACGATTTATTCGTTACAAATACAGAAAGATTAAAGAAAGGTATTGAACTTGGATGTGGAAACTCAATCTTAATCAAGTTAAACCAGATTGGTTCTGTATCAGAAACTTTAGAGGCAATTAAGATGGCTCATAAGGCTGGTTATACAGCTATTAGTTCACATCGTTCAGGTGAAACAGCAGATACAACAATTGCAGATTTAGCAGTTGCATTGAATACTTGCCAGATTAAGACAGGAGCTCCATCAAGAAGTGAGCGTGTGGCTAAGTACAATCAGTTATTAAGAATTGAAGAAGAGTTAGGTGAAGCAGCAGTTTATCCACAGATGGGTGCATTTAACATCAAGAAATAATTGCTTTTTGGTATTGGATAGATGCTTTTAAGAATAAAAAGATTATATTGAATATACTCATAGTAGAGAGTGTCGCATTACAATGCGGCGCTCTCTACTTGTTTATAGAAAAACTATCTTATATTGACGGAAATTTGTAAATGTTTTAAAATAGATAGCAGGAATTGGTTGGAAAGCTAAGTGATGCAAAGGAAAAGCATATACGGATGCAAAATGATTGGCATTTTAATTGCTGATAAAAAGGATATATAGAAAGGGATTGTGATAAAATGAGTAACTTATTAGAAACAATGAAAACAAGAAGAAGTATTCGAAAATTTAAAGGAGAGCCTATCCCTAAGGATATTTTAGAGCAAATTATTGAAGCTGGTACGTATGCAGCAACGGGAATGAATATGCAGTCTCCAATTATTGTAGCGGTTACAAATAAAGAAATTCGTGATGAATTTTCTAAGTGGAATGCAGAGATTATGGGTAAAGACATAGATCCTTTTTACGGAGCACCTGTGGTTTTAATTGTATTGGCAAAAAAGGAAAGACCAACAGCAGTTTATGATGGAAGTCTTGTTATGGGAAATTTGATGTTGATGGCGCATGAATTAGGAATTGGTAGTTGTTGGATTCATAGAGCGAAAGAGGAATTTGAAACAGAAAGAGGAAAGGAATTTTTGAAAAAATTAGGAATAGAAGGAGAATACGAAGGAATCGGACATTGTGCGTTAGGATATGTAGATGGAGAATACCCAGCGGTACTTCCGAGAAAAGAAGATTGGGTATATTACGTGGAGTAATAGAAAATAAAGATATGGGAAAGGAAAGAATAGAATGCAATTGGCTTATGTAATGCGACTGGCAAAGCAGTATATGGCATTAGGTGCGATTGGAATGTTTGCGGCTATTTTAGTCATGGTGCTTTTTTCATTACTATATCAGAGAAAGTATGATTTAAAAGATAGAAAACTTGCTTGGTCTAATTTTGTAGCAACTGGATTATTGATTGGCTATCTCATTATTGTAGCAGGGGCAACTTTATTAAGTCGTGGGCGGTATGAGACTTCTTTGGCTCAGTTGAAATTATTTGAAACGTATCAGGAAGCTTGGTATGATGCAGATATGGTAGGATGGAGAAATTTAGTGCTGAACATTTTAATGTTTGTGCCAATTGGTTTCCTTTTACCTTTTACACTAAAACCTTTTCGAAAATGGTGGATGACCTATATAGGTGGTTTTATTGCTACCTTTTTGATCGAGAGTACCCAATATATTTTTCGATGTGGTGTATTTCAGACCGATGATTTATTAAATAATTTATTGGGGACAATGATTGGGTATGGTGGATTTTGCATTGTAATTTTGATAAAAAACAGTATTCTTCATCGAAATGTACAGTGGAGACGAACTATTTGCAGTCAAATTCCTCTGGTGGTGACTGTGATTAGTTTTTTGACTATTTTTTGTGTGTATCAAGCGAAAGAATATGGAAATCTTTCTTGCGAAAATATAAATACATACAAAAAGGTATCCATTACAGAGATACCAACCTTAGACGTTTCCGAGGAAGAAAAAGAAATCATGATTCGCAAACTACATGTTTATTCAAAAGAGGAGGTGTTGGAGCTTGCTCGGTCAATATTTTGGCAGACAGGACTTCAGTTAAATGCCTCAGATAGTTCCTTTTATGATACAAGAGCCACATTGTACAGCAAAAATCGCCAAGCTGCAATTTGGGTAAATTATCAGGGAGGAACCTTTGATTATGAGAATTATTCACAGCAATACGATTCACATGGAAATCCTATTATAGTGGATGCGTGTGCAACGCGGCAGAGAGTGGAAAAGGCAGTCAAGGAGTTGGGTGTTACAGTTCCAACAAATGCTACATTTGAGAATCAAGGAAATGGTTATTATAAATTCAATTTAGAGCAGTCAGAGGCAAAAGATACAGCGGCAGGATTTATTACTTGTTGCTATACGGTAAATGATATGATATCTACGTTGCATTATTATATGATAGAAACGGTTTCCTATAAAAAATGTCAGATGTATTCTACGCAGGAAATATTGCAACAATTAAAAAGTGGAAGATTTTTTAAAGTTGAGACAGAGGCAGAAGAGCAGATCAATATGGCAAAAGTGAAAAAAATCGTGGTGGAAAGTATACAGCAGAATTTGCTATTGGATTCAAAAGGATATTTTCGCCCAGTGTTTCATTGTCGGGTAATTTGTGACGGAATAGAGGGATATATTGATGTCCCGGCAAAAAAGTAAGCATTACATTCCTATTTATACAGCTACTATAAAATTTTTTGTATATTATGGAAAAATGTTAAACTTATGGTGAAGAATGTCGAATATACATATAAGCAATGGAATAGTATTTGATTATGTATCAGGGCATTTAATAATACAAAGCGTAGAAAAGGAGGAATTGTTATGGTAAACAATATGTCAAATGTAGTGACAGGAGCAATGACTAACACATATACTAGTACGAAGACCGAGAAAAAAGTGCAGAAAGAAGAGACAAAGCAGCAGAAAGAAAATGATGGAGTTGTTTATGAAAAATCAGATAAAACAGCTTCAAATGAAAAGACTTCTTATTCTATAAATAAAATGAATAAAGAAGAGAGAAGCGCACTTGTTCAACAGTTAAAGAATGATCAGGAGAATAGACAGAAACAATTAACTGATTTGGTACATAAGATGATGCAAAAGCAATCATCTACATATACATTCGCTGTAAGTGGAAGTACAGATGATGATAGTATCTGGAAATCCTTGGCAAGTGGCGATTACACTGTGGATGCAGAGACAAAAGCACAGGCACAAGCAGATATTGCAGAAGATGGATATTATGGTGTGAAGCAAACTTCTGAGCGTATGTTTGATTTTGCATGTGCATTGGCTGGGGATGATGAAGAATCCATGAAAAAGATGCAGGCAGCTATTGAAAAGGGATATAAGCAGGCAACTAAGGCATGGGGAAAAGAACTTCCAAGCATTTGTAAGGATACTTTAGATGCAACGAATAAATTGTTTGAAGATTATTATGCATCTAAAAAAGCAGAATAAATGAAAAATAATTAGGAAAGGAGGTAAGCCTTATGAGAGGATATAATTATTTCTCTGGATTGTTCGGTTCTTCTAGTAACACTGGAAGTGGTTTGTCTAGTCTTTATAGTAGTTTAGGTGATTATAATACGATTAGAAGAGGTTCATATAAAAAACTTTTATCCGCATATTATAATACGGACGCTCAAAAAGATAGTAGTTCGAAAAAGGTAAAAAAGAATACCACTACTAAAGTGGAGACAGAATCGCAACAATATTCTAACACAAAGAAATATGCAGATAAACTGACAAAAGCAAGTGAAGCATTGGTTGGAAATAAGAATGCAGATTTATACAAAGAAGGAAAAGAAGATGAGTTGGTAGCTGCTGTAAATTCCTTTGCATCTTCTTATAATACATTAGTAGAAAATGCATCATCAAGCAGTGCAACTTCTGTTTCAAATGCTGCAAGTACAATGGAGAGCAATACTAGAGCATATTCTAAAAGCTTAGAGCAAATTGGAATTAAGGTAGGAAAAGACAATAAACTTACAGTAGATAGTGGGACGTTAAAGGCTGCTGACAAAGCAACTGTAAAAAAACTGCTGGGAGGGACATCTTCTTTTGTAGGTTCTACTATGAGACTGTCTGCACAAGTTGGAGCAGCAGCGGTTACTGCAGAAAAGAGAATATCTACCTATAATTCATCAGGCTCTTATTCATCACTTGACTTAAATAAGTATTTTAATGGATTATTTTAAAAGGTAAGTATAAAGAATAATAGAATGGACAAAGGCATCTTAGAGGCACGGTGCATACTGGCTTTTAAGGTGCTTCTGTTTTATTTGTGTGAATTTGTCTGTATGGGGAGAAAAATGAGGAGGAGAAGATAGTGAATCGGATACGTGCATTGGCGATATTGGGGCTTACACAGACGGCTACAAAAGAGCAGATAAAAAAATCCTATCGGGAATTATGTAAAAAATTACATCCGGATGATAATCCTTCTGAGGAAGCATTAAAACAATATTTATTAGTGCAGAGTGCGTATGAATATCTCAATGTGAATGAGTTAGGCATGGAAGCACCGACAAAACCGCATATATATGGAAATACTACTTCAAATTATGTGAGAACTGGAGAAGTAATTGGAGGATGGCAGGTGTCACAGCCCAATTATTCAGATAGACAGTATCAACAGGTGCAATTAAAAAAGCTGGAAGAGGAAAGAAAACAGAAGGAAAAAGAAGAAAAAGAACGAAAACGAAAGATTTGGGAAGCAATGCAAAAAAGCAGAAAATTGCCATCGGAGCGGGAAGCAGAAAAGTGGAAAAAAATCGAACAGAAAAGAGAAGCAGAACGAATTGCAAAACTAATCCAGCAATTGATGAGTTTGGATGATTTATAGTGGAAAATAGAGTATAGATTGTTTATAATGGTGTTTGAGAGATAGAGTAGGAGGAATTGATGATTGAGAGAAGAAAATTTGGGAGAAGAGTTGTATAGCCTTTTGGCTGAAGTGCTGAATCGAAAAGAAAATCGGGTTGTACTGGACAGTATCAGAGGAGAATATGGAGTGTTACGGTACCTAATGTATGTGGAAGATCAGGTGAGTGCGGGAGAATTGACAACACAGTTACACGTAGTACCTGGTCGTATGACAGATATACTAAATAGTTTGGAAAATAAGGGATGCATTACTAGAAAAAAAGATGAAGAAGATTTGAGACGACTAAAGGTTTGTATTACAGAAAAAGGGCGAGAGGAAGAGAGTAAAAAGAGAAAATCCATAAGAGAAGAGTATCAGGGAATGTATGAAATCTTGGGAGAAAAGGATACGCAGGAACTGATACGTTTATTAAAAATTGTTTTGACATATCCAGGAAATGAAGAACAAAAGAATTGATTCCTTCTTTTGTTCTTTTGGATTCTGTGGTAAAATAGATAAGATATAGAAAGCATATGTTAGCTTATGTAGATTGTATTGTCATGTAAAGATAAGCATAAGAATAGAAAGCGCTTATGAGTGTGAATAATTGGGAGGAATAGCTATGGCAATCAAAGGAACTGAATTATTTGTAAAGGCTCTGATTGAAGAGGGCGTAGACACATTGTTTGGATATCCGGGTGGACAGGCAATTGATTTATTTGATGCACTGTATGACCAGGATAACATTGAAGTGATTTTGCCAAGACATGAACAGGCATTGATTCATGCGGCGGATGGATATGCGCGTTCTACAGGTAAAGTAGGTGTCTGTCTTGTAACCAGTGGTCCTGGAGCAACCAATCTTGTGACAGGAATTGCGACTGCAAATTATGATAGTGTACCATTAGTTTGTTTTACTGGACAGGTTCCTCTAAATTTGATGGGAAATGATGCATTTCAGGAAGTAGATATTGTAGGTGTTACAAGAGGTATTTGTAAATATGCGGTAACTGTACGGGATCGAGAAGAATTGCCACGAATTATTAAGGAAGCATTTTATATTGCAAGTACAGGCCGTCCTGGACCTGTTGTGGTGGATTTGCCGAAGGATATACAACAGGAACTAGGTACAGAGGAATATCCTACGACAGTGAATATTCGAGGATATAAGCCGAATGATGCAGTACATATGCGCCAGATAAAAAAAGCAGTTCGTTTATTGCATGATGCAAAGCGACCACTATTTTTAGTTGGTGGCGGTGTTAACATTGCACATGCTAATAGAGAAATGACACAATTAGTGGAAAAAACAAATGTTCCAATTATAACTACGATTATGGGAAAAGGTGCAGTGTCAACACAACATAATATGTATCTTGGAAATATTGGTATCCATGGAAGTTATGCAGCCAATCATGCGGTAACAGATTGTGATTTACTATTTTCCATTGGAACCCGTTTTAACGATCGAATTACAGGTAAAACAAGCGAGTTTGCAAAAAATGCTACGATTGTACATATTGATATTGATGCGGCATCTATTTCGAAAAATATTGCGGTAGATGTTCCGATTGTTGCAGATGCAAAACTTGCGATTGAAGCAATTCTTGATGTGTTAAAGAATAAGACTGTTGAGACTCCTTACCAAACAGAACGGGAAGAATGGTTAAAGAAGGTATTGGATTGGAAAAGAAAATATCCAATTCGTATGAAACAGCAGGAAGGATTGACACCAGAAAAGGTCATTCGCACAATCAATAAACGATATAAAGATTCCGTTATAGTTACTGATGTTGGACAAAATCAGTTGTGGACTACGCAGTATATTGATTTGGATGAAAATAGACAGTTGCTTACATCAGGTGGTCTTGGTACTATGGGATATGGATTCCCTGCTGCCATGGGAGCGCAGCTTGGCAATCCTGAAAAAAAGGTAATTGCCATATCTGGAGATGGTGGTTTCCAGATGAATATTCAGGAAATGGCAACGGCTGTTGTTTTGGAATTGCCATTAATTTTAGTTGTGTTTAACAATGGATATTTAGGAAATGTGCGCCAGTGGCAGGAATTGTACTTTAATAAAAGATATTCTAGTACCTGTCTTAGATATCGTAAATCCTGTGAAAGAGATTGCATGAATCCAGACAAATCTTGTCCAAAATATACGCCAGATTTTGTGAAACTTGCAGAGAGTTATGATGCAAAAGGTATTCGGGTTGAAAAAGAGGAAGATATTGAAAAGGCGTTTGCTTTTGCGGATGCAAATACAAAAGGACCAACTATCATTGAATTTATTATTGATCCAAAGGCAAATGTGTGGCCGATGGTACCGGCAGGAAATACCCTTGACAATATGATTATGGATTGCTAGGAGGAAGAACGATGGAAATGAAGAAGAGATGGGTATCACTTTATGTTGAAAATCAGGTTGGTGTACTTGCAAAAATTTCCGGTCTTTTTTCCGGAAAATCATATAATTTGCAAAGTCTAACAGTAGGAGAAACGGAAGATCCTACGGTTTCCAGAATGACAATTGGAATGTTGAGTGATGATATAACATTTGAACAAATTAAAAAACAGTTGAATCGTTGCGTTGAAGTAATTAAAGTAGTAGATTTTACTGTTGCAGAGACAAGAATGCGAGAGATTTTGTTTATCAAAGTAATTGGTTGTTCTTTGGCTGATAAGGAAGAAATTTTCCGAATTGCACAGGTGTTTAATCTGGATGTAGTCGATTATCGTGGTGGAGCCTTATTGGTGGAATGTATTAAAAGTGAGGACGACAATAACGAAGTGGTAGCATTATTCAATCGTACCTTCCCAAGTCGTATTGAAGTTGTACGTGGAGGAAACGTAGCAATTGAAAGAGCGTAACTGCAAATTAAATTATAGATGATAACCTACACTTTAAAATGGAAAAATAGTGGAAGGTCGGATTAGGCAGAAGGAGAGAAACTTTTGTGATATCCCTGTAAAGCAATTATGGTTTATGAGCAGGTAATAAAGCGGATTGCGAATATCCGCTTTTCTTTTGTTCTAAGATATAAAAAACAGGTTGGCACAGATAGGAGGTTGTGTAATGAACGAGGAACGACTAAAAAAGCAGATGGCATTCTGTCTTGAAATTGATAAGGAGAAACGAATTGGCAGACAAACCTATCGTTCGGATGGAGTACAGAAGGAAAATGATGCAGAACATGCGTGGCATATGGCAGTGATGACATTGCTGTTAAGTGAATATGCAAATGAGAAGATTGATGTTTTGCGTACAGTTAGTATGTTGCTGATTCATGATCTGGTAGAAATCTATGCGGGTGACACATATGCGTATGATGAAGAAGCCAAAAAGACACAACGGCAGCGAGAATTGAGTGCGGCGGAAAAACTATTTGCCATTTTGCCAAAAGATCAGGAAAAATTTATGAGAAATTTATGGGATGAATTTGAGGAAGGAACTACTGCGGAGGCAAAATTTGCACATACCATGGATAATTTTCAGCCTACTATGTTAAATGCGGCAACAGAAGGAAAAGGATGGATAGAAAAGAAGGCACAATTATCCAAAATCCTTGAGCGAAATAAACATACAGAAGAGGGCTCTCAAACCTTATGGGAGTATTCTTTTCAAAATTTCATTATGCCTAATGTGGAAAATGGAAATATAACAGACGATAGATAAAAGATTTAGATATAATGACAAACCAGATGAGAAAGGATAGAGAAGATGGAAATTTGGGATATTTATGATGAAAATAAAAAGAGAACAGGGCGAACTATGAAAAGAAACGACTGGAATATGAAGGAAGGGGATTTTCATCTTACTGTTTTGGGAATCATTCAAAGAAAAGATGGAAAATTTTTGATTACCAAAAGAGTGAAAACAAAAGCCTGGGCACCAGGTTGGTGGGAAGTATCAGGTGGCGCAGCGATGGCAGGAGAAGAATCACAGGATGCTATTAAAAGAGAAATCAGAGAAGAAACTGGTTTGGATGTGAATCAGGCAGAAGGTGGACTTGCCTATACTTATAAAAGAATAAATCCAGAAGAAAAAGATAACTATTTTGTAGATGTGTATCGTTTTACGTTGGATTTTGCAGAATCCGATATAGTATTGCAGGAAGGAGAGACGGATGGATACCAGCTTGCTACTTTAGAGGAGATACAGCAGATAGCAAAAGATGGAAAATTTTTACATTATGATAGTATAAAGGAAGTATTTCTTGGATAAAAGAAAGAAGGTACAAGATGAAAAACAGAAATGGTAAAATCAGATGTGTTGCTGGTGGGATGGCATTGTTATTAGGAATGCAAGTTTTATCAGGCAACACAACAAAGATACAGATGAAAGAGAATATTCAGGCGGCCTCTTTGTCAAATGAGGAGGGCATCCATGTGGCTACGGGTCCAGCAGTGACTACTGGTGTAGCGGTAGTGACGGATGATAGTATTTCGGGAACTCCGCTTCCTGATAAAGAGGATACGGTTACCTTTAGAGCAACCTCTTATACAATTCCGTACGGATGGACAAGAAAAATTGCTTGTACGATTCCTAGCGCAATGAAAAAATATACATTTGTTTACACATCTTCTAACACAAAGGTGGCAAAGGTTGATAAAAATGGAATTGTAACAGGAGTTTCTACTGGAAAAGCTAAGATAACTGTGGAAGCAAAAGAGGATGCAGATATTAAGGCAAGTTATAGTGCAGTTGTAAAAAGAGAAAAAGAAGGTTGGCATACGACAGCTTCAGGGAAAAAGTATTATGTTACAGAGGACAAAGAGAGAGCGATTGGTTATTTTAAAGTAAAAGGAAGTTATTATTATGCAGCAGCCAATTCCTATATTATTACGGATAAGTGGAAGTATGTTGAGATAGATAAGAAAAAATACAAATTATACTTCGGAAGTGATGGAAAGCAAAAACAGAATGTTTCTGCACTAATTGGCGAACAGGAACAGTACAAAATTGAAGTAAATATTTCAAAAAATACAGTAATTGTTTATGCGAAGGACGGGAAAAAAGGTTACACAATTCCAGTAAAAGCAATGGTTAGTTCTTGTGGAATAAAGGGACATACAACTATTACAGGTTCTTACTCAAAACTTCGTAAAGCTGGAAAGTGGCATCCATTGTATTATGGAACTTATGGAAAATATTGTACAAGAATTTCAGGACCATATCTGTTTCATTCTGTTGTTTATAAGAAATATGGGGATAATTACTCACTAAATGCAGATGAATTTTTGAAGCTAGGGGAGCCTGCATCCCACGGTTGTATACGTTTGCAGGTAAAAGATGCAAAATGGATTTATAATCGTTCTAATAAATGCAGTGTAACTTTGTATAAAGGAAAAGAACAGTTGCCTTTAAAGAAACCAAAGGCAGCAAAACCAGTTACATTAAAGGGAAACAAGGCATATGACCCAACGGATGTGGATGTGAAATAAGGGGAACTATATGAGACATACAATAATTGGAATTTTGGCACATGTAGATGCTGGAAAAACCACATTATCAGAAGGAATGCTTTATCAAAGCGGTGTACTGAAGAAATTAGGTAGAGTGGATCATAAAGATGCTTTTTTGGACACTTTTTCCTTGGAAAAAGAGCGAGGAATTACTATTTTTTCGAAACAGGCGAGATTTCAGTGGAAAGATTTGGATATTACATTGTTAGATACTCCTGGACATGTGGACTTTTCGACAGAGATGGAGCGTACATTACAAGTGTTAGATTATGCTGTTTTGGTTATCAATGGATCAGATGGAGTACAAGGGCATACGGAAACGCTTTGGAAATTGTTAAAACTGTATAAGATTCCTACTATTATATTTGTGAATAAAATGGATTTGCAAATAAAGCGGAAGGATGAAATTCTAGCAGAACTACAGAAAAGACTCTCCGATAATTGCATTGATTTTTCCTTGGAAGCGCAAGAAGATGAGGGACAATTCTATGAGAATGTTGCAATGTGCGAGGAGAAGGCACTGGACTTATTCATGGAGAATGGAAAAGTTGAGCAGGAGGTAATTGCAGAATTAATACAAAAAAGAAAGGTGTTTCCTTGCTATTTTGGTGCTGCATTAAAAATGGAAGGAATTGAAGAACTGCTGGATGGAATAGCAGCGTATGTCATACAAAAACAGTATCCGCAGGAATTTGCTGCTAAAGTATACAAGATTGCCAGAGACGAGCAAAAGAATCGTTTGACCTATATGAAGATTACGGGAGGAACTTTGCAGACTAAGGGGACTGTTTCGGGAAATGCTACAAAGGTGCAAGGAGAGCAGTCTGGTAAATGGGAGGAAAAAGTAAATCAGATTCGAATGTATTCTGGTGATCGTTATACGGCAGTACAAGAGGTACAGGCAGGAATGGTTTGTGCTGTGACAGGATTGACAAAGACGTATCCAGGACAAAATTTAGGAACAGAATCTTCTGACGAACTATCAGTATTGGAACCGGTACTGACGTATCAAATCCTCTTTGAACCAGATACGGACCCAGCAGGAGCTTTTCGTGAAATAAAGGTATTAGTAGAAGAAGACCCGCAGTTACATATCATATGGAATGAAGCATTGCAGGAAGTTCATATTCAACTTATGGGAGAAGTGCAGATAGAGGTTTTGAAGCAATTAATCTATGAACGATTTGTGTATAAAGTTTCTTTTGGACAAGGAACGATTGTTTACAAAGAGACTATCAAAGATGAAGTAGAAGGGGTTGGACACTTTGAACCTCTTAGACATTATGCAGAGGTGCATTTGCGGTTAGAACCACTTGAAGCGGGAAGTGGTTTGCAGTTTGCTTTGGATTGTAGTGAGGATGTGTTAGAGAAAAACTGGCAAAGATTAATCTATACACATTTAGAAGAAAAAGAGCATGTTGGAGTTTTAACAGGTTCTCCAATCACAGATATGCGGTTGACTGTTGTTGCGGGAAGGGCACATAATAAACATACAGAAGGCGGAGACTTCAGGCAGGCGACTTATCGTGCCGTACGTCAAGGTTTAAAAATGGCAGAGAGTATTTTGCTGGAACCTTATTACCAATTTACCTTGCAAGTGCCATCTGAACAGGTGGGAAGGGCAATGAATGATATACAGCGTATGTGTGGAGAATTTGGATTGCCTGAAACAGTAGGAGAATTTTCTGTTTTGAAAGGAAAAGCACCAGTGGCAACAATGGCTGGTTATGTAAAGGAAGTGCATGCTTATACCCATGGACAAGGACAACTTTCCTGTCAGGTATGTGGCTATTTTCCGTGTCACAATCAGGATGAGGTGGTCGAAAAAATTGGGTATGATAGTGAAGCAGATGTGGAAAATCCTACCTGTTCTGTTTTTTGTGCGCATGGTGCAGGTTTCTTAGTCCCTTGGGATCAGGTGCAGGAATATATGCATGTGGAAAGTTTTTATAAAAAAGGCGGCGAGGAAACTATATCACAATCGACTCTTAGAACGCAAAGTATATCCTCTGAGGGGGATGAAGCGGAATTGGAGCGTATCATGCTTCGAGAATTCGGTGAGCAACGAAAACGTTTTGATGATTACGGAAATGTTTATTATAGCGAAGAAGAGAAAAAGATAAAGAAGGTTTCCACAGGAGAAAAAAAGGAGGGAGATCCTAAATATCAAAAAAGAGAAAAAAAGAGTAAGGCACAGAAAGAATATTTGCTAGTTGATGGATACAATATTATTTTTTCGTGGGATGAATTGAATGAATTATCTAAAATAAGTCTTGATGCAGCGCGTGTTAAACTAATGGACTTGCTTTGCAATTATCAGGGGTATACAAAACAAAATGTGATTGTTGTATTTGATGCATATAAAGTAAAAGGAAATCCAGGAAGTATTGAAACGTATCACAATATACATGTAGTTTTCACAAAAGAAGCAGAAACTGCGGATATGTATATTGAAAAGGTGACACATGAAATTGGAAGACAGCATAAAGTGATTGTTGCAACTTCGGATGGAATGGAGCAGGTTATCATTATGCAACAGGGAGCGTTGCGTATGTCTGCAACGGATTTGAAAAAACATATGGAGTGGATTGAAGAACAAATGAGACAATATTTAACATAAAATTAATACATTTCTTTGAGAAATGTAAATAAATAGTGTGTTTCTTGAAATAGAAATTATGTAAAATAATGGTATACTATGGAAAGAAAAGAAGCAGATTGATAGAAAGTGAGGAACACACTATGGGACGAAAGAAAAGAAAAATAGCAAAGACATGTTTGTGTTATTTTTTAGTATGTCTGATTTCCTTTTTGTGTATAGCGGATATGCCAAGTTATAAGGCGAAGGCTAGTGAAGCGATAAAATCTGTTCATACATCTTTTTATGAAAAAGAAAACATAGCCATATCCATAAAAAACGAGATGTTGTATTTTACTAAGCTTCCAGACAGAAATTCTTTTTCAAAGATTAAGGTGTCACTTTATTCTGAAGGTGGCAAGAAAAGCAATGAAAAAACATTGTCTGGTTCCATGCCATACTGTTATAATTTATCAGGAGTGCAAAATGGAACCTATTATCTTCAGTTATATTATATGACAAAGCAGGATGATCAGGGAAGAACTTACTATTTAAGCTACTGGTATCAGAAGAGTGGGATTGTACTGGTTAAGGATTCTTCTGGTTGGAGTATTCTAAATGCGACTCCATATGAAAAAAATAAAGAAATCTTTTCTATAAGAAGTAATAGTGGTGAAGTGTTAGATTACTTTTTACAACCAGACTATATGGTAGATTCAGAAAATAGTCAGATTGTTTCTACTGCTAAGTCAATTACAAAGGGAATAACGAATGACTATGATAAGGTAGTTGCGGTACATGACTGGGTAGCAAAAAATATATGTTACGATTATGACGGATTGTACGGAAGAACGGATGAAGTGGAATATATTGCATCGGATGTACTAAAAAGTAAAAAGTCAGTTTGTCAGGGATTTGCAGATTTATCTGCTGCTTTATTACGTGCGGTAAACATTCCTACAAGAGTGGTAGATGGATATGCGTTGGGAATTGGAAGTACAAGTGAGTGGACAGATGATATTTTTGACAATGAAACAATAAATCATGCATGGAATGAAGCATATGTGGATGGAAGATGGATTATTTTCGATGCAACATGGGATTCTGGAAATGCATATGAAAATGGAAGTTATAAGTTCAGCGATTCAGAAGTGAGTTATCAATATTTTGATCCAACGATAGAGGTATTTTCAAGTACCCATTATATTGTGGATGAAGAGGGAACGGAATTTTTAAACCAATTATCAGATAATGATTTGGATGAAAATATTTCTTTGTACGAAGGAAGTAAAAAGAAAATTTTTAATGAAGTTCCTGATGATATAGCAGTGAAGTGGGAAATTGCAAACGAAGAGGTCGTAGATATTACAAAAGATGGTAATTTAAAGGGAATGGTTCCAGGTAGTAGCGAAGTAAAATTGATTTTTTCAAAGGGAAATTGCATGAAAACAATCAATTTAAAAGTAAATGTTGTGGAACAGGGTTCATCATTGGAAACAATAAAGGCACCAACTCCTACACCGAAGGAAGACAAGGATGATACGGAAGAGATTGCGTGTACAAATGCACCAGTTGATTCAAAACAGGAAGAACTTGATATCGAAGATTTACTTGAACAGATTTCTCCTAATATGACCAGAGTTGATTTGTATTGTGGGGGAAATATGTATGTATCCAAACAGTTATTATATTATGTTCCAGACGAAATTTCGGGACAATTTAAGGTAAGGTATAAGATTGAAAATCCGCAGATTGCAACTATAAATTCTTCTGGATGGATTTCAGCTAAAAAGCAAGGAAAGACAAATTTAATTATTACTTATCAACAGGATGGATATGAATCTAAAGATAAAGTTTCTATTTCTGTAAAAAATGCAAATGTTTCTATTTCCTGTGCGACTAAGACTATAAAAAAAGGAAAGAGTCTTTCGCTTCAATCAAAATCACAGGGAATAAAGGGAACCGTAAAATGGAAAAGTAGCAATACAAAGGTAGCGACAGTATCTAAGACGGGAAAAGTAAAGGGAAAGAAAAAAGGTACTGCGAAAATTACAGCAACCATAGGAAAAGTAAAGGGTTGTGTACAATTAAAAGTTAAATAATAGGTAGAACTAGAAGAAAGCATAACTTATGGTTTTCTCAAGTGAGTGCAGCAATTTATATAGGCTGTTTTGAAAATGAAAATGTCCATTTCGATAGAATATGTTTCTATTGAAATGGACATTTTTATGTGAGTTGAGTATAATTTATTGTTCTTTTTTTAGGAAACGATCCCACTCTACACAAGAGGAACTGTTAGAAAGTTGAATGGTATAGGTTTGGTATTCGCCGTCAATATTGATGGTACATTGTTTTTCTTCGGTTATGGTTATGGAGTAGAGGAAGTTTCCAGCTATATTCTCAAAAAATGTTTTATAGTCCTCTGAAGGGATGGTTTTGTCTGCCACGGTTTCTGTCAGGTTATTGTTTGCATCGTATAATTTATAACCTTCTTCTATGATTGTTAAAATAGAGGTATCAGGAAAAGATACAAGTACATTATTGGCACGCATATCTTGTATATCCCTGTTATGTTCGTTGTTGGCTTTGATCGTCACATTATCTAAATCCATTGAAAATGTAGTTCCGTTAAATTGAATAGAAGCAATGGATGCTTCTTTAAAATCGAATTGGTCCAATTTGTTGATACATTTGTATTTCATAAAATGCAGCTCCTTTGAATTAAAATGTTTTATTTGCATATTATAATTCCTGTATATGGTGAAAGCAAGTCGGAAAATAAAAAAACTAAAATTATTTGTTTACTTATCTGTTTGTATCTGATAAAATTTGTAGGTGAGTGAATGGATAAAAGAGTGCATGTTGGAAATTCATGTGTTCTAATATGCAAATGACAATGTGAGGAGAGGTAAGGACATGAAAAAAACAAGAAGTAAAATTGCCGCAGGCATTTTGTGTGCAATGTTGGGAATGTCCACTGTTTCAATGGCGTTTGGAACGATGGATTCAGTTGATTTGAAGGAAAATATTGCATTAACAGGACTTACAACCCAAGAAAGTGCGACTCCTGAGGCAACCGCTGGAGCAACAACGGAATTGAAAGATGAAGAAATTCTGGAAAGTTCCTATTATGCCTATGGGGAAGGTTGCTTCTTTATTACAATAAATAAAGACAGTGGTTCTGCAACAAAAGAGGCAGACTCGGTAACAACATCAAATATAGATAATCCAGAGGAAAGTACAAACGCACCGACGGATACACCAGAAGCAACCGGTACCGCAGATGGAACTGACAGCACAGATGAAACGGAAACGATGCTTAATACAGGTATAATATCAAGTACTGCTTTGATTGATGCCTGTGTATCACAAGAGGAAAAAGATGCTGTTGCAGCAGGTGCAAATATGGAACTTCGCGTTACATTCCATAATGCGACAGAAAATGAAATTGATGAAAAAGATGTATCTTTGATGGGTGAAGCGTTAGATGATTACATGGCATCAAATCCTGGTTTCTCCTTTGGTAACTATGTTCAGATTACTTTTGAAAAGAAAAATTCCACAACAGGAAAGTGGGAGGCTTTGGAAGAGTTAAATAGTCCGGTAGAAGTTTGTGTAGATATTACTTCGGATTATCAGAATAAAAATGGTTCTTATTGTGCAGTGCAACTAAAAGGCGATACATATGAAAAATTGGAAGATAAAGATGAGTATGCACAAGTGATCACATTTTCTACAGACAGAAGTTCTATATATGGAATATGTTGTGACGAGAAAGTAGAAGAGGAAACGGCAACACCAATTCCTACCAGCAAACCAAACTTTTGGAATCGTTTAACTTCGGATACGATATGCTTGTGGCATTGGTTTTCATTGGCTATTTTTATAGCAGGAGTAACATGGTTACTTGCAATTAATAGTTTTAGAATCCGTACTATCTTTTTGATTGTGGTAGAGATCATCAGTATTTTATTGGCAATCATGGGTAGTTGTAAATTTGACTGGCCTTTGGCTATTTTGTTTATGTTGGTTATGCTAGGTATTTATATTGCCAGATGGGTTTTAGCAGTAAAAAAGAAGTAAAAATAAAAAAATTAAAAAAAGGCTTGCAATTTGATTGAGATAGTGGTAATATATCTTTTGTCAGATGGCTCGTTGGTCAAGCGGCTAAGACGCCGCCCTCTCACGGCGGAAACAGGGGTTCGATTCCCCTACGAGCTGTTTCTACTAAATAATTGTAGATATGGTGATACCTTTTATGCGGGTGTAGTTCAATGGTAGAACACTAGCCTTCCAAGCTAGATACGTGGGTTCGATTCCCATCACCCGCTTACGTTACAGAATGATGCGAATTATGCAAGAGTGGACGAAAGTCCACTCTTTTAGTTTTATCTGTTTCGGATGATAGGAGGATGTGTATGAGTGCGAGAGAAGAATATGAGCGTCGAACCGAAGAATTGATTATGCCATTAGTTGAAAAAAATCAGTTTGAATTGGTAGATGTAGAATATGTAAAGGAAGGAAATACCTGGTATTTAAGAGCTTATATCGATAAAGAAGGCGGGATTACAGTAGATGATTGCGAGATTGTGAGTCGTGAGTTGAGTGAGTTGTTGGATCAGGAAGATTTTATACCAGATGCATATATATTAGAAGTAAGTTCACCGGGGCTGGGAAGACAACTAAAAAAAGAAAAAGACTTTGTGAGAAGTATAGGCAAAGAAGTAGAAATAAAATTATACAAAGCAATCGAGTTATACGATGAAAAGGGAAAACTTGTAAAGACAAAAGAATTTTTTTGCTTCTTGAAAGAGTTTGATGCAGAAAACTTAAAAGTTGTGTTTGATGAAGAAGATACCATAGAAGATGCTTTACAAATTCCAAGAAAAGATATAGCCATTATTCGTTTGGCTGTGCATTTTTAAAATAGAAATATAGCGTTATATTGGCTGGAAGTAATATTTTTACCAAAAAATGTCGAAATATAATAGTGTTGGAGTCAAAAGGCAACTGATAGGTTGTATCTTTTTTAAGTAATAGGCATAAAACGAGTTGTACTAAGGTTAATAGAAATGTGATAGAATTCATGATATTAAAAATATAAGGAACAGAATTTAGGAGGATGTAACCATGAAAGCAAATGGAAATGCAGATTTAATTCAAGCATTGAATCAAATTGAAAAAGAAAAAGGAATTAGCAAAGAAATTTTGTTGGAGGCACTTGAAAATTCGTTGCTTGTTGCTTGCAAAAATCATTATGGAAAAAGCGATAATATTCAGGTTAACATCAACAGAGAGACAGGAAACGTTACTGTTTTTGCAGAAAGAGAGATTGTAGAAGAAGTAGAAGATCCTGTAACACAGATTGATGCAGTAGAGGCAAAAGTTAAATTCCCTAAGAATGAGATAGGAGATACGGTTCGAGTAGAGGTAACACCTAAGAACTTTGGTCGTATTGCAGCACAGAAGGCAAAGCAGGTTGTTGTTCAAAAGATTCGTGAGGAAGAAAGAAAAGGATTATACGAGCAGTATTTCAGTATGGAAAAAGAAATTGTTACTGGAATCGTACAGCGTTACATTGGTAACAATATTAGTGTAAATCTTGGAAAGGTAGATGCCGTTTTAACAGAAAACGAGCAGGTACGTGGCGAAAAATTCAGACCTACAGAACGAATTAAGTTATACATTGTTGAAGTAAAAGATACAACAAAAGGACCAAAGATTACTGTGTCCAGAACACATCCAGAATTAGTGAAGCGTCTGTTTGAAGCAGAAGTTGCAGAAGTAAAAGATGGTACAGTTGAGATTAAGAGTATTGCTAGAGAGGCTGGTTCTAGAACAAAGATGGCAGTATGGACTGCGGAGAAAGATGTAGATCCAGTTGGAGCTTGTGTAGGTGTAAACGGAGCTAGAGTAAATGCGATTGTAGAGGAATTGCGTGGAGAGAAGATTGATATTATTACTTGGGATGAAGATCCTGCTGTTTTGATTGAAAATGCACTTAGCCCTGCTAAGGTGGTATCCGTTACGGTTAATACAGAAGAAAAAAGTGCAGAAGTTGTTGTACCAGATTATCAATTATCCCTTGCAATTGGTAAAGAAGGACAGAATGCCAGATTGGCTGCACGTCTTACAAATTATAAGATAGATATTAAAAGCGAATCACAGGTTGGATTAACACCAACAGAGCCACCAGTTGTGGAATAAGCGGGAAAATAAATTTAAGATGCTTTGTGAAAGAAAGAAGGAGCTTTTTATATGGTGAAAAGAAAAAATCCATCCCGACAATGTGTAGGGTGCAATGAGATGAAATTAAAAAAAGAGTTACTGCGGATCATTAAGACGCCAGAAGGTGAAATCCTATTAGATAGTACAGGTAAAAAGAATGGTCGGGGAGCTTATATTTGTCGTTCATCTATATGTTTTGCGGAGGCTAAAAAGGCAAAAGCGTTAGAAAAGAGTCTGCGCGTTGCAATTCCTATGCAGGTATACGATGAGTTAGAAAAGGAGCTGAAAGAACTTGAACGAGAATAAGATATATGGTTATCTTGGGCTGGCGGCAAGAGGAAGAAAGCTTGTCAGTGGTGAGTTTATGACAGAAAAGGCTGTAAAAGAGGGAAGCGCAAGACTTGTGATTTTGGCAGAGGATGCATCTGATAATACAAAGAAAATGTTTGGAAATATGTGTGAATTTTATCAGGTCCCATTGTATACTATGAGTAATAAAGAATTGTTGGGGCACGCAATTGGTAAACAAATACGTGCATCATTGGCAGTTACGGATGATGGATTGGCTAAAGCAATTAAAAAGCAGTTCGCATAGTAGTAGTTAAAAGGAACGGGTAGAACAATTTAGAAAGAAAGAGGTAAGATATATGGCAACAAAGATGAAGGTTTATGAAATTGCGAAAAGCCTTAATCGGACGAGTAAAGAATTAATCAAGGCTCTGAATGAAAATGGTTTTGAAGTGAAAAGTCATAATAGCAATATTGAGGATGAGGCAATTGCTTTTGTGTTAAAGACATTTAAACCATTAGAGGAAAAGAAGGAAAATCCTAATGCAGAGCCTGCAAAGAAGAGTACACCAGTAGAAAAGGTGGAAAAGGAAGCAAAGACGGAGAAGGTTGAGAAAAAAGAAGTAACCACAAAGAAAGAAGAAAGTATGGAACAAGAGAAAAAAGCAGAAATGCCAAAAGAGGATAAACAGAAAGAACAGAATAAAAAAGAGAAAACATCCTCAAACAAGGAACAGGAAAAAGCAGTACAAACAGAAACAAAAGGAAATACAGAATCTTCTGATAAGCCATATAAAAATGACCGTGGTAGAAACGGAGACCGTAATAATTCTTCCCGTAATGGAGATAGAAGAGACAGAGACAATCGAAACGACAGAGGCGGTTATAATAACCGCAATAATGACAGAAATGATCGTGGTGGTTATAAGAATAACCGAAACAACGACAGAAATGATCGTGGTGGTTATAACAACCGAAACAATGATCGAAATGACAGAGGCGGTTATAATAATCGAAATAACGATAGAAATGGAAATGACAGATCTGGATTTAATCGCAATAATGACCGAAATAATAATAGAAATGATCGTGGCGGATTCAACCGTGGAAATGATCGAGACGGATTTAACCGTAATAACGGAAGAAACGACCGCGGCGGAAATAGAAATAATGATCCGTTTGCTTCTGTTGTATTTGATAAGCCAACAGAAAAATCTGGTGGTAGGAACAACGCACAGAGAAATGGTAATGGGTATAACAATAAGAAAAAGAACAATAGACGTGACTTGGATGATGAATTACCTATGGAGAAACCAAAAAAGGATCCAAATAGAAAGGGTGCATTTATTATGCCAAAGCCTGTAGTGGTGGAAAAAGAACCGGAAGATAGCATTAAGACAGTTGTTTTGCCGGAAACAATGACGATTAAAGATTTTGCAGATAAGTTGAAATTACAACCTGCTGCTGTAGTAAAGAAATTATTTATGCAGGGTAAGATGGTTACAATCAATCAGGAAATTTCTTTTGAAGAAGCAGAAGAGCTGGCATTAGAATATAATGTAATTGCTGAATTAGAAGAAAAGGTTGATGTAATTGCAGAATTATTAAAAGAAGACGAAGAGGACGAAAGCAAGATGAAGAAACGTCCACCTGTAATTTGTGTTATGGGTCATGTTGATCATGGTAAGACTTCTTTGTTGGATGCGATTCGTAAAACAAATGTAACAGAAAAAGAAGCTGGTGGTATTACACAGCATATAGGTGCTTATATGGTATCTGTAAATGGAGAGAAGATTACATTTTTAGATACACCAGGACATGAAGCATTTACTTCTATGCGTATGCGTGGTGCGCAGTCAACAGATATTGCAATTTTGGTAGTTGCAGCAGATGATGGTGTTATGCCTCAGACAGTAGAAGCTATCAGCCATGCAAAAGCGGCTGGAGTAGAGATTATTGTTGCTGTTAATAAAATTGATAAAGAGAGTGCAAACATAGAGCGTGTTAAGCAGGAATTAGTAGAATATGAGTTGATTGCAGAAGATTGGGGCGGTACGACTGCATTTGTACCTGTTTCTGCACATACCGGACAGGGTATTGAAGATTTATTAGAGATGATCCTGTTGACAGCCGAGGTAATGGAACTTAAAGCAAATCCAAATCGTGAAGCTCGTGGTGTTGTGATTGAAGCACAGCTTGACAAGGGACGTGGACCAGTTGCAACTGTTCTTGTACAGAAAGGTACATTGCGTGTAGGTGATTCTATTGCAGTAGGTAAGGCTTACGGTAAAGTAAGAGCTATGATTGATGACAAGGGTCGTAGAGTAAAAGAAGCAACACCTTCTACACCAGTAGAGATTTTAGGTTTAAATGAAGTGCCTGAAGCTGGTGAAATCTTCTTGGTAACAGAAAATGATAAAGAAGCAAGAAATATTGCAGAAGTATATATTGAACAGGGAAGAGAAAAACTATTAGCAGATACAAAATCAAGATTGTCTTTGGATGGATTGTTTGATCAGATTCAGGCAGGTAACATTAAAGAATTAAATCTGATTGTAAAGGCAGATGTACAAGGTTCTGTGGAAGCGGTAAAACAAAGTTTATTAAAGCTTTCCAATGATGAAGTAGCAATTCGTGTTATCCATGGTGGAGTTGGTGCTGTAAATGAATCAGACGTATCACTTGCTAGTGCATCCAATGCTATTATTATTGGATTTAATGTTCGTCCAGAAGCAACTGCAAAAGAAATGGCAGATTCAGAAGGCGTAGATTTACGTTTGTATAAAGTTATCTACAATGCTATTGAAGATGTAGAGGCTGCCATGAAGGGAATGTTAGATCCTGTATATGAAGAAAAGGTAATTGGTCATGCAGAAGTTCGTCAGACCTTTAAGGCATCTGGTGTTGGTATGATTGCAGGTTCTTATGTTTTAGACGGAAAGATTGTTCGTAATTCTAAGGCTAGAATTAGTCGTGATGGAGAACAGATTTTTGAAGGTGAATTGGCATCATTGAAACGTTTTAAAGATGATGTAAAAGAAGTAAAAGCAGGCTATGAATGTGGTCTTGTTTTTGAAGGCTTCAATGATATTAAAGAGGAAGATCAGGTAGAGATCTATATTATGGAAGAGGTTCCAAGATAGAAATTAAATTGGAGGTGTAGTTATGAGAAAAAACAGTATTAAAAATACACGTATTAATATGGAGGTACAGCGTGAACTTAGTAAGGTGATCAGTCAGGAAATGAAGGATCCAAGGATTGATCCTATGACTTCTGTAATAGCGGTGGATGTAACTCCGGATTTGAAGCAAGCAAAAGTGTATGTGAGTGTGCTTGGTTCAGATGAAAAGAAACAAGCTACACTTGAGGGATTGAAGAGTGCGACACCATTTATTAGAAAACATTTGGCAAGCACGATCAATCTTCGTAATACACCAGAGTTAAAGTTCTATATGGACGAATCGATTGAATATGGTGTTAATATGTCAAAATTGATTGATGATGTAACAAAGGATATTCATAAAGATCAAGAATAAAAGAACAGCCCCTTTTCAGAGTAATCTGGATTGGGGTATCTTTTTCATTTACGTCAGATCATTTGTTTAGCAAAAGATACAAAATAATGGAGTAGAATGGAGAATGAAAAATGGGTAAAGAGGAAATGTGGATAAAAGTGCAAAATGCACAAACAATTGCAATTGGAGGACATGTGAGACCAGATGGGGACTGCGTGGGATCATGTATGGCATTGTATCAATATTTGACGAAGGTTTTTCCAGAAAAAGAAATTGATGTATTTTTTGAAACAATGCCAAATCAATTTGCATCCTTGTTTTCAAAGGTTTCCTATCAGATTGGTTTTGAAAAAGCTCGAAAAACATATGATTTATTCTTCGCATTAGACTGTGGAGATAAAGAACGATTAGGCGATGGTGCAAAAGTGTTTGAGAATGCGAAAGATACCATATGTATTGACCATCACATTAGTAATGTAGGATATGCAGCATTGAATTTTATTGAGCCACAATCCAGTTCGGCATCAGAAGTATTGTATGAGTTATTGGATGATACAAAGATAGATTCGGATGTTGCAACTGCACTATATTTGGGAATTGCTCATGATACTGGTGTGTTCAAGTATTCTTGTACATCAAAGAGAACAATGGAAATTGCAGGTGCATTGATTGCAAAAGGAATTGACATTAATACATTGCTGGATCAGACATTCTATCATAAATCTTATGTACAAAATCAGATTTTGGGAAGGGTGTTACTGGAAAGCATTCTATTATTAAATGGCAAGGTGATTGCAAGCTGTGTTACACAAAAAATGATGCAGTTCTATGGTGCTACGACAGCAGATTTAGATGGAATTGTGGAGCAGTTACGTGTCACAGATGGGGTAGAGATGGCAGTTTTGGTGCATGAATTAGAACCGCTTGTTTATAAAGTTAGTATGCGGGCGAATGACAAGATTGATGTAGCTGCTATAGCTAGTCGTTTTGGAGGTGGCGGACATGTAAAGGCTGCCGGCTGCACTATGACAGGCACCTATTATGATATTATGAATACTTTGTTGGAACTGGCAGATATACAGTTAAATGAAGGGAAAGCGAGATAATATATTCATGATAAATGGAATTTTGAATGTATATAAAGAAAAAGGATTTACTTCTCATGATGTAGTGGCAAAATTACGTGGGATCTTACATCAGAAAAAAATTGGACATACAGGAACACTTGATCCAGATGCAGAGGGAGTATTGCCAATTTGTCTTGGAACGGCTACAAAGCTTTGTGATATGCTGACAGATAAAAGTAAAACATATCATACCGTATTTAAACTGGGTGTGGTAACTGATACACAGGATATTACGGGAACCGTGCAGGAGGAAAATGCTGTTGTATGCACGGAACAACAGATTTTAGATACTATTATGTCCTTTGTTGGAAAATATGAACAAGTACCACCAATGTATTCTGCCAAAAAAGTAAACGGAAAAAAATTATATGAATATGCAAGAGAAGGAAAAGTAGTAGAAAGAAAGGCGTGTTCTGTTATTATTCATAGTATAGAGCAGATAGAAGTCAACTTAGAAAAAAATGAGATTTCTATGGATGTTTCTTGCTCAAAGGGGACCTATATTCGTACATTATGTCATGATATTGGACAACAACTTGGTTGTGGGGCATGTATGCTTTCTCTACTTCGTACAAAGGTTAGCACATTTTACATAAAAGATAGCCTTTCTTTGGAAAAAATCCAATTATTGCAGGAAAAAGGAGAACTATTATCTTATGTGTATTCTCCAGAACAAGTTTTGGGAGAATTTTCTTCTATAAAGGTATTGGAAAAAGGGGATAAATTATTATATAATGGGAATGCATTACCAAAAAATCTGTTAGCACCAATGCAGGAAGTAAGTACAGAGCAGGTGCGAGTGTATGATAGCAAAGGTAAGTTCGTAGCAATATACGGCTGGGATAGGGACAAAAAACAGTATAAACCAGTGAAAATGTTTTTAGAGCAGTAGAAAAAGACTTTTATCAGGCTATAAGAGATGGAGGATGTCATGGAACACATATATAATACAGAAGATTTTCAATTAAAAAATACAGCAGTGTGCCTTGGAAAATTTGACGGGATTCATAAGGGGCATCGATTATTAATTGATACGATAAAAAGTTATAAAGAAAGAAATCTTCAGACGGTTGTATTTACTTTTGCACTTCATCCATCTAACTTGTTTTCAGACACAGAGACGGAGTTAATTGATACGTTACCGGAAAAGATAGAAAAATTAGAAGCATTAGGTGTTGATACGCTTGTCTCTTTTCCGTTTACAAAAAAAACAGCGGCTATGGAGCCAGAAGATTTTATAAAAAAAATATTGGTAGAAAAAACGGATGCAAAAATAATTGTTGTAGGTAAGGATTTTCATTTTGGAAACAAAAGAAAAGGAAATGTTGCATTACTTAAAAAGCTTGCACCAGAATATGGATATGAGGTAGTGGATTTAGAAAAGATAGCTACGGACAATGAAATTGTAAGCAGCACTCGTATTCGGAAGGAAATAAAAAAGGGGAATATGGAAAAGGTAACAGAATTATTGGAAACCCCTTATGCGATTACAAGTGAGGTGCTTCATGGACAACAACTGGGAAGAACAATTGGTATGCCTACGATTAACCAGGCGGTTGCTCCACATAAGATTATTCCACCTAAAGGTGTGTATGTATCAAGAGTATATCTTGAGGATGGAATACATGGAGGGATAACCAACGTTGGAACAAAACCGACTGTTAGTGGAACAAAACAATTAGGAGTAGAGACGTACATTTTTGATTTTTCAGGCGATTTGTATGGAAAAGTACTAAAGACAGAGTTATTGTATTTTGTTCGAGGAGAGCAGAAATTTTCTGGAATAGATGCGTTAAAGGAACAGATGTATAAAGATAAATTATATGGTGAACAGTATATAAAATCTCATCAATAGGCGTTTTCGTTCAATTATTATTTTTTAAGAAGTGTAAAATGGATGTTTACATTGCTTGAAAATTGTGCTATGATATAGCAGTATATTAGTAAACCACTACTCGGATATAGGAGGATCCGACCTGTATCTTAGTAGATGGCAATTTTATAGGAGGATTTTATTATGATTAGTAAAGAAAAAAAAGCAGAAATTATTGCAACTTACGGTAGAAAAGAAGGAGATACAGGTTCTCCAGAAGTTCAGATCGCTTTATTAACAGAGAGAATTCGCGAGTTGACTGAGCATTTGAAAGTAAATCAGAAAGATCATCACTCAAGAAGAGGTCTTTTAAAGATGGTAGGTCAAAGAAGAAACTTACTTGCTTATTTAAAGAAGAAGGACTTAGAAGGATATCGTGCATTAATCGAAAAACTTGGTTTAAGAAAATAATGCATTTGGAGAAGGGGGCCACATTATGTGGTCCTTTTCTTACTTACTATGAAAATATTGTTAGATGGATGCCTGGATAGCAGGCATATCTGTTTTTTGAAAAAAACTTTACAAATATCAATCAGTATAGTAGAATCAGATGGAATGTCATTAGTAGATGCTATAGTTGAGGAGAGAAAAGATGAGTAAACCAATAGTAGCTATTGTGGGTAGACCAAATGTGGGAAAATCCACTTTATTTAATATGCTTGCAGGAGAACAGATTTCGATTGTAAAAGATACACCGGGTGTTACCAGAGACCGTATTTATGCAGATGTAACTTGGTTAGACAAACAATTTACATTGATTGATACGGGTGGAATTGAACCGGAAACAAATGATTTAATATTAAAAAATATGCGTGAACAGGCGGAAATTGCAATTGCAACCGCTGATGTAATTATGTTTGTTGTAGATGTACGACAGGGATTGGTAGATGCGGATTTTAAAGTTGCGGATATGCTTCGTAAATCACATAAAAACCTTGTACTTGTTGTGAATAAGGTAGATAATTTTGAAAAATTTATGCCAGATGTGTATGAATTTTATAACCTTGGTTTAGGTGATCCACTTCCTGTTTCAGGACAGTCTAAGCTTGGTATTGGCGATATGTTGGATGAAGTAATTGGACATTTTGACGCGGATTCCATGGAAGAGGAAGAAGATGAAAGACCAAGAATTGCCGTTATTGGAAAACCAAACGTAGGAAAATCTTCTATTATTAATAAAATCGTGGGTGAGGATCGTGTAATTGTATCAAACATTGCTGGTACGACAAGAGATGCGATTGATACGGCAGTGACATACAATGGCACAGAATATGTATTTATAGATACAGCAGGACTTCGCCGTAAGAGTAAGGTCAAAGAAGAACTGGAGCGCTATAGTATCATTCGAACAGTTACAGCGGTAGAGCGATGCGATGTGGCAGTTATTATGATTGATGCAGAAGAGGGTGTGACAGAGCAGGATGCAAAGATTGCAGGAATCGCACATGACCGAGGAAAAGGTATCATTATTGCAGTAAATAAATGGGATGCAATTGAAAAAGATGATAAGACCATTTATAAATATACAAATAAAGTAAGAGAAGTTTTGTCGTTTATGCCATATGCGGAAATATTGTTTATTTCGGCAAAAACAGGACAAAGAATTCCAAGATTATTTGAAACGATTGATGTGGTAATTGAAAATCATGCGTTGCGCGTTGCTACGGGTGTATTAAATGAAATCCTGGCAGAAGCAGTAGCATTACAACAGCCACCATCAGACAAAGGAAAACGTTTAAAGATTTATTATATGACACAGGTATCTGTAAAGCCGCCTACATTTGTAATTTTTGTTAATGATAAAAAGCTTATGCATTTTTCTTACACAAGATACATTGAGAATAAAGTAAGAGAAGCATTTGGATTTAAGGGAACACCACTTAAATTTATTATTAGAGAGAGAAAGGACAAATAGTAGCATGGGAACGTTTCAAATGGCAATTTCTATTATCTTATGTTTGGTAATTGGATATTGTTTTGGTTGTATTTCAACAGCATACTTTGTTGGGAAATTATATAATATTGATATACGCAAAGAAGGTAGTGGAAATCTAGGAAGTACAAATGCATTGCGTACCTTAGGAATCAAAGCTGGCATTATGACCTTTGTAGGCGATATAGCAAAAAGTTTTCTTCCAATCCTTGTGGTGCGATATATTATTTTTTCAAATAATACAGAATTGGGAATTGTAATGGCGTTGTGGCTTGGATTGGGAACTGTTTTAGGACATAATTTTCCGTTTTGGCTTCACTTTAAGGGAGGAAAAGGAATTGCGGTTACGGCTGCAGTTGTTCTTGGAATTGCGCATTGGCAATTGATTGTAATTGGATTATTATTATTTATTGTAATCGTAGCTGTTACAAAATATGTATCACTGGGATCATTGGTTGTCGCATTTTATTTACCTATTAGTGCAATCGTTTGGCATAGTGACAGCCCATATTTTGTTCATATGTTGATTGTGAGTTTCCTTTTTACTTTATTAGCTTTTGTACAACATCGTGCGAATATTATACGTTTGCTACATGGAAACGAACATAAATTGGGTGAGAAAAAGGAACAAGTAAGTATCAATACAAAATAGTAAGAAGTGTTCCTGTGAAAAAGACATAAATTGACTTGTGATTAGGATGAAAGGTGAAAGAAAACTATAAGAAAGGGAAAGGGCAAACACATATCTTTCACTCTTAGTGTTTGCGTCTATCAAACTACAAGGTAGGATAGACAGGGTGTATAAAAATGGTTAAAGTAAGTTTATTAGGTGCTGGAAGTTGGGGAACAGCGTTAGCAATTGTTTTGGCAAAAAATGGACATGATGTAACTTTGTGGTCTGCATTAGAGGCAGAAATTACAATGTTAAAGACACATCGGGAGCATAAAGATCGTCTTCCAGGAGTAAAGCTTCCAGATAATATTTATATTACTTCAGATTTAGAAGAAGCATGTGCAGACAAAGATTTGATTGTTTTTTCTGTTGCATCGCCATATGTAAGAAGTACAGCAAAACAATGTGCTCCATTTTTAAAAGAAAATCAGATTATCGTAAATGTAGGAAAAGGGATCGAAGAGGCAACTCTGATGACTCTTAGTGAAATTTTGGAGCAGGAAATTCCAACTGCAGAGGTAGCTGTTCTTTCAGGTCCTAGTCACGCAGAGGAAGTTAGCAAGGAAATTCCAACAACCGTTGTGGTAGGAGCAAAAAGAAAGAAAACAGCCGAATATATTCAGGATATTTTTATGAATGATGTGTTCCGAGTATATATTAGTCCTGATATTATCAGTATTGAACTGGGTGGAGCATTAAAGAATGTAATCGCCTTGGCAGCAGGAATGGCAGATGGATTAGACTTTGGAGATAACACAAAGGCAGCGTTAATGACAAGAGGTATCGCAGAGATTACAAGACTTGGTGTTGCCATGGGTGGAAGAAAAGAAACGCTGGGAGGTTTATCTGGTGTAGGTGATTTGATTGTGACATGCACAAGTAATCATAGTCGTAATCATAATGCAGGATATCTTTTAGGAAAAGGATATACGATGGAAGAAGCCATGAAAGAGGTAAAACAAGTGGTAGAAGGCGTATATTCAGCCAAAGCAGCACTTAAATTGGCACATAAGTATAATGTTTCATTGCCAATTATTGAGAAAGTGAATCAGGTATTATTTGAAGGAAAGACTGCAAAAGAGGCAACTGCGGAACTATTGACGAGAGATCGTATTGCAGAATATTCTGATTTAGAATGGGAAGAATAGGGCATTTATTGTTCCTGTTTTATATCATTAGATAAGAAGAAAGGTCGTGCTTGTCTAAGTGGAAGAACAGCAGAAAGGAAAGTTAAAACAGGAGATACAGAAGCTGGGACTGTTAGCTGGGGATGTTCTTATTATATGTATTGTATCCATTTTATCGCTATTGGTTCGTTTTGACTTGAAATATGACTCCATACCAATTTATTATTTGGATTGGATGTATGGATATTTACCGGCACATATCATCTGTACATTGATTATTTTTTATTTTTGTAAAATGTATAGAAGTCTCTGGAGATATGCTAGTATTAGCGAGATGGTACATATTGTGGAGGGTGCATTTCTTTCTACTGCATTACAATGGATCGTTATGTGGAGTATGAAATGTCGAATGCCGATTAGTTTTCATCTTATGACTCTGGTATTTTTAATCTGTTTTACTGCGTTGGAACGTTTTGCTTATCGAATCCTTCTTGAAATGAAGAATCGATATATCAATATGCCTCAACAGGGCAGTGGTGCCAATGTAATGATTATAGGAGCTGGTGATGCAGGGCGTGTAATGCTTACAGAGATTACCGCCAGTCAATATATTCAAGGAAAAGTTGTCTGTTTTATTGATGATGATGTAGAAAAGATTGGAAAACGTTTAAATGGTATTCCGATTGTTGGTGGTAGAGAGCAAATTATTGAGGCTGCAAAAAATTATTGTGTAGATGAGATTATTGTTGCCTTGCCTTCTATTTCAGCTAAAGAACGAAGTGTTATATTAAATATTTGTCAGGAGACAAATTGCCATGTGCGCATTTTGCCAGGGGTATATCAGTTAATCAATGGTGAAGTCAGCATTACAAAATTGCGTCAGGTTGAAGTTGAAGATTTGCTTGGTAGAGAGCAGATACAGGTAGATTTGGATTCCATTATGGGATATGTAAATGCAAAAAGAGTCATGGTTACTGGTGGAGGTGGTTCCATTGGTAGTGAACTGTGCAGACAGATTGCATCCAAAAATCCAGAAATGCTTATTATCGTGGATATTTACGAAAATAATGCTTATGAGATACAGCAGGAATTAAAATATGATTATCCGGATCTCAATTTAGTTGTATTGATTGCATCGGTACGAAATACGAATCGAATGAATGAAATTTTTCAACAGTATCGTCCACATATTGTATATCATGCGGCAGCCCATAAGCATGTTCCGCTTATGGAGAGTAGTCCGAATGAGGCAATTAAAAATAATGTATTTGGTACTTATAAAACCGCAAAAGCAGCGGGCGAATATGGTGTGCAAAAGTTTGTAATGATTTCTACCGATAAAGCGGTAAATCCTACTAATATTATGGGCGCCTCCAAACGAATTTGTGAAATGATTATTCAGACGTTTAATAAATATTATCAGACAGAGTTTGTAGCAGTTCGTTTTGGAAATGTACTGGGAAGTAATGGAAGTGTAATTCCGTTATTCAAAAAACAGATACAACATGGAGGACCTGTGACCGTTACACATCCGGATATTATTCGCTATTTTATGACAATATCGGAAGCCGTTTCGCTTGTTTTGCAGGCAGGAGCCTATGCAAAGGGAGGAGAAATCTTTGTATTGGATATGGGGGAACCGGTAAAAATATTGGATTTAGCTAAAAATCTGATTCGTTTGTCTGGCTATGTACCAAACGAGGATATTAAAATTACTTTTTCGGGGTTAAGACCAGGTGAAAAGTTGTACGAAGAACTTCTGATGGATGAAGAAGGGTTGACAAAAACAGAAAATGAATTAATTTATATAGGAAAACCGATTGAACTGGACGAAGAAATATTTAAAAAGCAGTTGGAAGATTTGTATGAGGCAGCAGTCGATGAGACGAAAAATATTCGACAACTGGTGAAAGAAATTGTACCAACGTATGTTTTAAAAGAAGAAAGTGAGAAGGTTTCTTAAAGAAAGGGTGGCAGAACAATATGTACCAGAAAATAAAGAGAGTGATTGATTTTATACTTTCATTGATGGGGTGCATTGTAGCGTCACCCTTTTTTCTTATATTATGCATTGCGATAAAAATAGATAGCAAAGGACCGATTTTTTTCTGTCAGAAAAGAGTTGGGATACATAAAAAACACTTTAATATTTTGAAGTTCCGCACTATGCGGATAGATACACCAAAAGATTGTCCTACTCATTTGCTTGAAAATCCAGAACAATATATTACAAAGGTTGGAAAGTTTTTAAGAAAGACAAGTTTGGACGAGTTACCACAAGTGTTAAATATATTGGTTGGACAGATGAGCATTGTGGGACCAAGACCAGCACTATGGAATCAGTTTGATTTAATTGAGGAACGTGATAAATACGGTGCAAATGATGTATTACCAGGACTGACAGGGTGGGCACAGATCAATGGAAGAGATGAACTGCCGATACCAGAAAAAGCAAAGTTGGATGGAGAGTATGTTAGTCGGATGAGTTTTTGGTTTGACTGTAAATGCTTTTTTAAGACGTTTTCCAGTGTATTAAAGCAGGAAGGCGTGGTAGAAGGTGGAACTGGCGAATTGAAAAAGAAATAGAGTTTTAAACGTAAGCTAGTCTTTGTAAAAAAGAAATTGGTATAAAAGGAATAAGAAAATGAAAAGGATATTGATTATCGGGGAAAGTAGTTATATTGGTCGATCCTTTCAAGCTTGGATGGAAAAGAACGACAAGACTACAAAAGTAGAATGCATTTCCAGCAGAAATCGTAGTTGGGAAAAAGTGAATTTTGGCATATATGATACCATTCTTCATGTGGCAGGAATTGCACATGTAAATGCTGCGGCAGAGATGGAAAATCAATATTATGCTGTAAATAGAGATTTAACCATTGCTTGCTGTAAAAAGGCGAAAGAGGATGGGGCAAGGCAGTTTATTTTTCTTTCCAGCATTATCGTATTTGGGGAGAGTAAAAGTTTAAAGCCTGTTGTGATTACAAAAAATACACAACCATCGCCAAATGGTTTTTATGGACAAAGTAAACTGGAGGCTGAGCAGGGCATATTACCAATGACAACAGATACCTTTAAAGTAGCAGTTGTGCGACCACCGATGGTGTATGGAAGAGGATCAAAAGGAAATTATCCTCGTCTGTCTAAAATGGCAAAAAAACTTCTAGTATTTCCAAGTTATGTAAATCAAAGAAGTATGATACATATTGATATACTTTGTGAGTGTTTGCGACTGATTGTAGAAAATCAATCAGAAGGGATATTCTGTCCTCAAAATAAGGAATATGTATCTACATCGGAAATGGTAAGGGAGATTGGAGCCTGTTGCGGTCGAAAGATTCACCTGATATCATTTTTTAATGGCTTTATTCAGATTGGGGCAAAATTTGTTCCGTTGCTTAATAAAGTGTTTGGTTCTTTAACATATGAGAAGGCATTATCAAACTGTTTTGACGGTGCGTATCAGATTTTAGATTTTAAAGAAACAATACGTCGTACCGAAGGAAAAGAATAAGGAGAAAATAGTTATGAAGGCTCTTATGGTTGCATCTGTAGCATCTATGATCGATCAATTTAATAGAGAAAATATATCCTTGTTGCAAACTATGGGGTATGAAGTGGATGTGGCATGTAATTTTGAAGTAGGAAATACATCCAGTGAGGAAAGAGTGAAACGATTTCGACAGGAATTGCAAAAACAAGAGGTGGGAACTTTTCAATTACCAATCCCAAGAAAGATTTTAGCTTTTTCAGATATGATACAAGCATATAAACAGCTAAAAAAAATGGTAGAAGAGAAACAGTATACGTTAGTACATTGTCATTCGCCAATAGGTAGTGTGATTGCCAGACTTGCATGTAGAAAGCAAAGAAAAAAAGGTCTGAAGTTAATATATACTGCTCATGGATTTCATTTTTTTACTGGTGCGCCGAAAAAAAACTGGCTTATTTTTTATCCAATTGAGAAGATTTTTGCTCGATACACGGACATACTTATTACCATTTGTTCAGAAGATTATCAACGAGCAAGAAAAAAGAAACTTGGAAAAAATATTGTGTATTCGCCAGGGGTAGGAATAGACGTAGACAAGGTGAAGAAAATTGATAAAAAAGCAGACAAGAGACAGATGCTTGGAATTAGGGAAAAAGATATTCTTGTACTTTCTGTAGGAGAGCTGAATCAAAATAAAAACCACGAAACGATAGTACGGGCGTTGAAACAATTAAATCGCACAGATGTACATTATGTGATTTGTGGTCAGGGCGATAAAAAAGAAGAATTGGAACGGATGGCAAAGCAATTTGGAATGGAAGAAAGATTGCATTTATTAGGATTTCGAACAGATGCATTAGAGTGGATGAAGGTTGCAGATTTGTTTGCGTTTCCATCGTATCGTGAGGGATTACCCGTTTCTCTAATGGAGGCAATGGCAGCGGGATTGCCCGTTGTATGTAGTAAAATACGAGGTAATGTAGACTTGATAAAAGATGGAGAGGGCGGATATATGTGCGAACCAATGGATGTAGCTAGTTTTGCTGAGAATTTATCGAGACTAATCAAGGATGCAGAACAAAGAAAATGTATGGGAGAAAAAAATCAGATAACGGTGCAGCAGTTTGACAAGTCAAGGGTATCCGAAGTCATGAAAAAAGTGTACGGAGCTGTTTGAGAGAAAGAAACATAAAAATTGGAGGTAAGGAATGAAACGAGAGCCAATAAGAGTATTGCATTTGCTTCATAGTATGAATCGTGGTGGAGCAGAGACAATGCTTATGAATTATTATCGACAAATGGATAGAGAGCAGGTACAGTTTGATTTTTTACTAACTTATCAGGGCATCAGTGATTATGAAAAAGAAATTTTAGAATTAGGTGGAAAAGTGTTTCATATTACACCGTGTACATTGCACACGTTTGGACAGTATAAAAAAGATATTGCAAATTTTCTTACCGTACATCCGCAGTATAGAATTGTACATTCACATAATTCCAGCAAAAGTGCAATTCCTCTTGGAATTGCAAAAAAATGTGGTGTTCCGATACGAATTAGCCATTCGCATAATATGTTTCTTGCCAATCCTTTTTCACCTAAAGAGTGTATGCGAAAATTGCTTCGCAATCCTTTAAAGAAGGTAAGTACCCATAATTTTGCCTGTTCTAAAGAGGCTGGTATTTGGTTATATGGTGAAAAATACTGGAAGGAAGGAAAAGTAAAAATAGTAAAAAATGCCATTGATTTGGAATGTTTTGCTTATATGCCTGAGACTAGAGAACGTATGAGACAACAATTTGGTCTAAAAGATAGTTATGTGGTGGGACATGTGGGAAGATTTGCACCACAGAAAAATCATGATTTTCTAATCGATATTTTTGCTGAGATTAAGAAAAAAAAGAAAGAGGCTGTGTTGCTTTTAGTGGGAGAAGGAGAGCTACGTTCAGAAATAGAAGAAAAGGTGAGACATCTGGGACTTTCCGACAGCGTTATTTTTACAGGAGTTCGGAAAGATGTGCCAGAACTGATGCAAATGATGGATGTATTTGTTATGCCGTCTCTTTTTGAGGGGCTGGGCATTGTTTTAATTGAGGCACAGACTACAGGCTTACCATGTTTTGCATCTGAGGGTGTGGTTGCACAGGAAGCAAAGGTAACAGAATTATTGAATTTTTATTCTTTAGAGCATAAGGCCGAGGAGTGGGCCACAGAAATTTTAAAAAAGTCTGTTTTGTATACAAGAACTTCTAGAGTGGAGCAGGTAACAAAAAAGGGGTATGACAGTAAAGAGGCTGCAAAAAAATTGCAAGAGTTTTATATAAGAGCATACAGAGAAAGTGAATGTAAGCAGGAAGGCAGGAAGTAAATAAGATGGAAGCAATGATTACAATTTTGACTCCAACCTATAATCGCAGGAGAGAACTGCAAAAGTTATATGATAGTTTGAAAAGACAGATTAATAAGAGTTTTATTTGGTATATTGTAGATGATGGAAGTACAGATGGAACCGATAAAACGGTAAAGTCATTTCAAAGAGAAAATTGTGTGCCGATTCAGTATAAAAAAAAGAAGAATGGTGGAAAGCATACGGCGCTTAATCTGGCAATTCCTGATATTGAGACAGAATTGACAATGATTGTAGACAGCGATGATTGTTTGACTGCGGATGCTACGCAGACCATATTTGAAGATTGGCTGAAAAATTGTGAAAGTAATATTGCTGGAATGGTTTATTTACGTGGGTATTCGGGATTTGAAGTAATTGGAGATATGTGGCCCTATGAGGAGCAGTTTGGAAACTGTATTACACATACATGGAACAAAGGAATAAAAGGAGATAAGGCAGAAGTATACCGAACGGATATATTAAAACAATATCCTTTCCCTGTGTTTAGGCGGGAAAAATTTTTGTCGGAAGCTTGCGTGTGGATTGAAATAGCAAAAACACATAATGTGTTTATGAAAAATAAAATTATATATATTGGTGAGTATTTACCAGATGGATTGACAAGAAGTGGAAGAAAAATGCAGATGCAAAATCCCAAAGGGGCTATGTGCAATGCAAAGGCATATATGTGGAGGACATTCTGCTTAAAAATTAAAATGAAAAATGCTATTTTGTATAATTGCTATGGATTGCAGGCAAGAAAGTCATTAGGAGAATTATGGAAGGAAAGCCCGAATCGATTATTGACAACACTGGGTTTATTACCTGGAATGGTTCTGCGAAAAAAATGGAGAAAATATGGAAAACGTAGAAGATTTGAGAGATAAGATAGAACAGAAAAAGGTGCTTATTCTGTCTCTTACAGAAAAAGAGGACTATGCATTGGCGGAATGGAGAAAAAATGGTGTTGATACGGATATTACATTGAAAGATTGTCCGAAACTATTGCGTCTGTTTCGTAGAATATGGATAAAATTACATTTGCCCCTAGAACATATCTGGTATGGAGATTGGAAACGGGTGTTTAAAAAGTATGACTGCATTTTAGTACATGGAACCTGGATGGCGGAACGAGTACCACGTTGGATACGAAAAAAGGCTGGTAGAGATATAAAAATTATATGGTGGTACTGGAATAAAGTAACAAAGGCGGACCATCCGGAACGGGTTTTAGAGCAGGACTGTGAAAAATGGTCTTTTGACCAAGAGGACTGTAAGAAATATGGAATGCATTATAACACGCAATATTATTTTAAAAGCTTTGAGTTGCCAAATCGGAAGGTTATAAATGATATTTATTTTCTAGGTACAGATGGGGGAAGAAAAGAAAAAATCGGCAGTCTGTATGAACAATTTCAGAAGATGCAATTAAAAACAGATATGCATATTGTTACCGACTCGATTGATCCAGCAGATCCTTACTATGCTTTGCTACAAAAGGACAAAGTAAGTTATGAGGAAAATTTGGAGCGAATTGCACAGAGTAAAGCGGTATTAGAGGTGCTTCGAGAAGGGCAGACGGGACAGACCTTGCGAGCGTTAGAATGTTTATTTTATCGCAAAAAGCTAATCACCAATGATAAAAGAGTAGAGCAGTATGAGTATTACAACAAGGATAACATTTTTATTATTGGGAAGGATGATTTCGATACATTACCTGCTTTTTTGGAGCGACCGTTTTCTGATATTGAGGAAAAGACGGTTGAGAAATATGATTGTAAGGCATGGTTGGAGCGTTTTTGGTAGTTTTCGAAATGCAAGGGTTGTGATATGATAGAGTATGAAAATGATAAGCGTAGCCGAGTATGCCTAGATTATAATGATTGATAAAAAGATAGAAGGGAAGTTTGTTTTGTGAAAGTATCTGTTGCAATGGCCACATATAATGGAGAAAAATATATAGAAAAACAGTTAGATTCCATTCGTACACAAACAAGAATAGTTGATGAAGTGATAATATGTGATGATCGGTCAACAGATGGAACGGCTTCAATGATTCAACAATATATTCAAAAATATAAGTTGTCAAACTGGAGTATTTTCATTAACGAGCAAAACAAAGGATTTATTGGAAACTTTTTTGGTGCATTAAAAAAAGTGACAGGTGATGTGATTTTTTTGAGTGATCAGGATGATGAGTGGTATAAAGATAAAGTTGAAAAAATGACCAATTTAATAAGGCAGAATAAGAATATACAGGCATTAAATTCTGCGGTTTGTTTGATTGACGGAGAAGGGAGAGAAAAAGAGGTTATAGCCAAAAAGGGATATTGTAATGCCAATATATTACATAAGGCGGTTAAAGAGAATGAATTGATTTGTATGGATGTTCCATTCTTAATTAAAAGTAATGTATCACCGGGATGTACTATGTGTATTACCAAAGCCCTTAAAGAGGAATTTTTAAAGTACGAAAAGTTGTGTGTAACATCAAAATTCCCGCATGACTGGTTCTTAAATACGTTAGCAGGCATCAAGAAAGGTTCTTATTTTTATAATGTGCCATTAATAAAGTATCGTATTCATGAGGAAAACACTATAGGTATTGACACAGATACGCAGGAAGCGGGAAAAATAAACAGTACAAGAGAGCAAAGGCAGCAGATTGGTGAATTTCATAAGAATAGAGCTATTTTGCTGGATGAAGAATTGACATTTGATGAAAAAGATAAGGCATATGTAAAAAAATATCGTAGATTTGCAGAACGGCGGGATGCATTTCTTAAAGATTTTTCGTTTAGAAAATTGTTGTGTGTATATAAAAATGTTAAAATATATTACGAGTCCATATCATTACGGGGAATGGTTTCGGATTTGTTATATGCATTGGGACTAGATCAAAAATTACGATAAAGGTAGGAAGAGGGAAAAATGATAAAAAAACTATTAGGATTAATGGATAAAAAACAAAAAATAAATATTGGTTTTCTATTAATGCTTATGATTATTGGGGCATTGTTGGAGACGGTAGTGGTATCCTTAGTGCTACCTTTAGTGTCTGTAATTATGAATCCGGATATGATACATGATAATAAATGGCTTAGTATGGTGTATGAGTTCCTTGGCTGTGATACAGACAATAGTTTTCTTATTGCTATTATAGGGGTTATGATTGCGGGTTACGCATTTAAGAATGTCTTTTTGTACTATATGTATTATCAGCAGGCAAAATTTGTTACAGAGAATCAGTTTAAAATGTCAAAACAGTTGTTGGAGAACTTTTTAAACAAGCCTTATGAATACTATCTAAATGCAAGTACTGGAAATATTATTCGTATCATTCAGGGAGATGTAGGAAATGTATTTGCCCTGTTGAACAATGTATTACAGTTTATGACAGAATGTTTTGTTGCGATTAGTTTGGTTATTTTATTGTTGGTAGTGGACCCGCTAATGACGGTGCTGATTTTGGCAATCTTGTTAATTACCATGGTGGGAAGCAAGTTTGTATTTAAAGGGAAACTGACAAAGGCTGGAGAAGATGCACAGCATTATAGTGGAATGATGAATAAATGGATGATTCATAGTATAGAGGGAATTAAGGATATTAAAATTCTCCATAAAGAGTCCAGTTTTGTTCAGATATACGAGGAAAATGGAATCAAAAATACCATTGCCCAAAGAAAAAATGCAACCTTGAGTCAGGCACCTCGATTACTGATTGAAGGAATTAGTATGTGCGGTATGTTGCTTATGTTGGCAGTGATGCTGGCAAGTGGACGCGAAATCAGTGGCATGCTGGCGCAAATCTCTGCTTTTGCTATGGCAGCCGTTCGATTAATGCCTTCGGCAAATCGAATGAATACTTACTTAAATGCGATTTCTTTCTTGGAACCATCTCTTCGGACTGTGTGTGAGGATGTAGATACTACAGAGATGATTAAAAGACGAAAGAAAACAGAAGAAGTAAAAGAGGATTGTTTAAAAGAGATTAAAGATAAAATAGAGATTAAGGATTTGTTGTACCGTTATCCAAACGCAGAAGAACCTATCTTTGACCATGTGGGGATGACGATACCTGTGGGAAAATCAGTGGCTATTATTGGACCATCTGGAGCAGGAAAGACGACGATTGTAGATGTTTTATTAGGATTATTGGATCCACAGGAGGGCGAGATTGTAGCAGACGGAGTGGATGTAAAGCAGAATTATGCTAGTTGGCTTTCGAAAATAGGCTATATTCCACAGACCATTTTCATGATTGATGACACCATTAAAAATAATATAGCCTTTGGAGTACCAGAACGGGAAATTGAGGAAGAACGTGTCTGGGAGGTGCTGGAAGAGGCACAGCTTGCAGACCATATACGCTCACTCCCAAATGGTATCAACACAGGGATTGGTGAAAAGGGTGTCCGTATGTCAGGTGGACAAAGACAACGTTTGGGAATTGCAAGGGCATTATATCATAATCCAGAGATTCTTGTGTTTGATGAAGCAACTTCGGCTTTGGACAATGATACGGAGGCTGCAATTATGGAATCTATCAATCATTTCAGAGGGAAAAAGACGATGGTAATTATTGCACATAGACTTGGAACGATCAAAGATTGTGATCTTGTTTATAAAGTAGACAATGGAAGGATTACATTAGAAAAAGGAAATCTATAGGAGATTGGTTATGAACGTGTTAAATCGGATTAGGAAAAGAGTGAAAAAAGATGGCTTGCTAGTTACCGGATATCTAGGAGGTACCGTTTTAGCAGCAAAATTGAAGAAGAATGATAAAAATAAAATGTATGCAGATTGGATAGCGGAATACGAAAATGATATTTTACAGACGGAGCCGCTTGCATACAATCCATTGATTTCTGTAATTGTACCCGTTTATAATGTGCAGAAGGATATGTTGATTGCCTGTATTGAATCAGTAAAGGCACAGACATACATAAACTGGGAAATGTGTTTGGTGGATGATGCTTCTACTATGCCAGAGGTAAAAGAAACTTTAGAACAATATAAGGCACAGGAGAAAATAAAAATACAATATAGAGAAAAAAATGGACATATTTCCAGAACGACAAACGATGGCTTACAAATGGCAGAGGGTGAGTACATTGGATTGTTGGATTGTGATGATATACTGTCACCAAATGCATTGTACGAAATGGTAAAAAAATTGAATGAAGATGCAGAGTATGACTTTATATATAGTGATGAAGATATGCTCACCGAAGATGGCAAAACGAGATACAATCCTGTATTTAAGACGGAATGGGCTCCAGATACGTTTATGTCTGTTATGTATACAAATCATTTTAGTATTTTCAAAAGAAGTATTGCTATGGAAATTGGGGGATATCGAGTAGGATATGAAGGCTCTCAGGACTATGATTTTGTACTGCGTTTTACAGAAAAGACCAGAAAAATTGGACATGTGTCCAAAATTTTGTATCATTGGAGATCCAGAGCTGAATCGGTTGCCAGCAATCCAGAAACGAAAATGTATGCGTATGAGGCTGCAATGAAAGCGAAGAAAGATGCATTAGAACGTCGTGGATTGCAAGGCGAAGTAGAATATCAGAAACAGATATACCAGTCCAGAGTATTCTATAAGGCAGCAGGAAATCCTAAAATAAGTATTATTGTTCCATCTAAGGACAACTATACTTGTATTAAGACCTGTTTTGACAGTATTGTAGAAAAAACTACATATCCGAATTATGAAGTGATTTTGATTGACAACGGAAGTACAGAAGAAAATAAAGCAAAGTATCAACAGATTTGCGATAAGTATGGTTTTGTTTATGCGTATCATCCAATGGAGTTTAACTTTTCCAGAATGTGTAATTTAGGTGCTAAAAAGGCTACGGGAGAATATTATTTATTTTTAAATGATGATACGGAAGTATTGGTAACAGATTGGTTAGAGCGAATGGTGGGGCAGGCAGCTTTAGGTCATGCAGGTGCAATAGGTGCCAAATTGTATTATCCGGAAGAAAAACGCTTGCAACATATTGGTATTGTAAATCGTGCAGAAGGTCCAAGTCACTATTATTGTGGTGGCAGAGAGATTTTGACAGACTATAAAATGCAGATGGATTGCAATTATATTGCTGTTACTGGTGCGTGTTTGATGCTTTCGAAGGATAAATTTGAAGAAATTGGAGGTTTTGAAGAGTCGCTTCCAATTGCGTATAATGATGTAGATTTGTGCTTTAAACTGGTAGAGAAGGGCTATTATAATGTAGTGCGAAATGATGTACAGCTATATCATTACGAGTCAGTAAGTCGTGGAAATGATATAGCGGATAAAGCAAAACGAAAAAGATTAGAGCAGGAACGAGCCCTTTTATATACGCGACATCCATTGTTTGATAAATATGATCCGTTCTACTCAGAAAATATGGAACTGATCACAAACATGGAGGGACTTGGTTCATTAAACTCAAAACACGCAACACAGCTTACGATAAAGAAAAGCCAGCTTCAACCAATAGATACAGAAATGATTTCTAGTTTTATGAATATCAGTGTGTTTGAACATATGAAGCAGATTAAGTTTGAGGGCTGGTTTTATTGGAAGAACTATAGTCATAATAATCTAAATTCTTATGCAATTATTTTAATTTCAGAAAAAGGAACTGCTTATCGGTATAAAGCACAAAAGAATTACCACGATCCTAATGGAGATGGAATGTATAAAGGAAATCCAAAATTGACAGGATTTTTGTTGGCTGCGTATACGGATACGATTCCTGCAGGTACCTATAAAGTAATCTGGGAGGTTGCCAGAGGAATTACACAGAAAAAATATTATTATGAAGAAGAGAAAGAAGTAGAAATATAAATGGAGAGATAGAATGAAGGAAAAGATAGATACATTTTGGAAGAAAAAAGAGAATATAGTGATTTTGATTGGTGTAACCGTCTTTTTAGTTGTATTTATGAATTATTTCTATTTTCATATTATAAAATCATATGAAAACGGACCAGTGCGTTTGGTAAATACATTGATTTCCAATGCGGCCGAAAATGAATTAAAAGAAGGGGATATTCTTACACAGACATTTTCAGGTATAAAGGAGTTTGATGGATTTCATATAAAGATGTTTTCTGCAAATGGAACCAAGCAGGATAAGATTGAAGTGAAATTGTTTGAACAGGATACAAATAAAGAGATACAAACATGGACCTATGATTTTACGCAATTAGTAGAAAGTAAGATGTACGATTTTGGATTGCAGGATAACATTCAGGAAAAAGAAGAAAAGTCTTACTGCATTTCTGTTACAGTTCTTCAGGAAAAGGAAAATAGTGAATTACATGTATTTTCAACTGGGGTAAATGCTTATCAAACTTATGAGCAGGGAGAAATGGCTATTAATGGAGAAGTGCAGACTCAGGATACTATATTTGATGTATATCAATATAAAAATGGAATTTATGGATTTTTACAAAATATCTATATTGTTTTGTTTGTCCTTTGTATTGCCATTACTATTTTCATTGTATATTTTGGATTTTACAGGAAGGAAAAAATAGAAAAGATATTTGTTCCTGTGGTAATAGTATGGGGAATTATTTATATGATAATTCTTCCACCTTTTTCTTCCCCTGATGAACCCATCCATTTTGGAACTGCGTATAAAATCTCAAATGAGATGCTTGGAAAAAAGGCTTTGGGTGAAAATAATGTTGTAGTGATGCGCAAGGATGATGCAGAGGTTGCCTATGGAACGATTCCAACGGTAAAAACGTATGAATATACATTACAATCTTTTTTTGATGGGGTACAAGATACCACACCTACAGAATGGATGCATAGCAATCTAAATTCAAAAAATATTATTACACATTTGCCTGGGGCAATTGGTATTTCGATTGCCAGGGTGTTTGGCTTGGGAAGTATTCCTTTGATTTACTTAGGAAGAATCATGAATTTACTTTTTTATGTCATTCTCGTATGTTTGGCAATAAAAATAGCACCTTTTGGCAAAATGGTATTTTTTGCATTGTCTATGACACCGATGATGTTAGAATTGATTTCTTCTTACTCGTATGATGCTATAGTAAATGCGTTGGCATTTTTGTCGATTGCTTTGTTGCTTCGGGCGATATACGGAGAAGAAAAGGTAGGGATAAAAGAGATAGCAATATTAGTTGTATTGGCAGCATTGCTGGGACCAGCAAAGGTAGTATATTCTCTTATTTTCGGATTGTGTATTTTAATTCCAAAAGAAAAATTTTCAAACCGATGGATACAATACGGAAGCATAGCGTTGATTTTTGCGGCCGTTATTTTCAGCAATGTATATGTGAATTTGGGAACCGTAACACAGATGTCAGGTACAGATAGTGCAGTGGCAACCACACAAAATGTGGTGGAGCAATATTCGATGAAATGGTGTATCCAAAATCCAATTCAGGCATGTAAAATTTATTGGAATACAACCCGTGTGTTGGGAATGCAATATTTCAGAACTATGTTTGGAAGCTTACTTGGATGGTTGGAGCTTCCTGTAGCCAGTATTGCTATTTATGGATTTGCCTTATTGACAGGGGCAAGCTTCTTCTTTGAAAAAGGAAAGGAAAAGAAGGTATCTATTTGGCACCGCGTCGTTACGTTGGCTATTTTATTTGGAGTGTATGTTTTAGTTCTGTTTTCAATGATGTCAGGTTGTACACCTTTTGGAACGGATGTGATTTTAGGGGTACAGGGTAGATATTTTTTGGCGGTAATACCACTTTTTCTACTTGTTTTATACAATAAAAAGATACAGATAAAACATTTATATGAAAAATATTTTGTCTTATTCTTTCATATAGGAAACATATATGTTATATTTAACTTGTTTGCGACGATTGCAGCAAGATAATCGAAAGACAGAAAGAAACAGGAGAGATAAAAATGAAAGTGTTAATCATAATCCCTGCCTACAATGAAGAAGAGAATATTGTTCGGGTAGTAGATGATTTAATAAAGAATTATCCACAGTATGATTATGTGGTGATAAATGACGGTTCCAAGGATGATACGGCTAAAATATGCAAGGAACATAATTATAACTTAATTGATTTGCCGATTAACTTAGGGTTAGCAGGTGCTTTCCAAACTGGTGTGAAATATGGATATGAAAATGGATATGATGCTGTTTTACAGTATGATGGAGATGGACAACACCAGGCAATGTATATACAAAAAATGATTGATGCCATGGTTGAGCAGGATGCGGATATTGTTATCGGTTCAAGATTTTGGGAGAAGAAAAAGCCGGGCGGCTTGCGGATGCTGGGAGCAAGAATTTTGAAATATACGATTAAGTTTACTGCTGGACGGGCAATTTCGGATCCTACTTCAGGAATGCGCTTAATCAATAAAAGAGTATTAAAGGAATTTGCTACACAGATGAATCATGGACCAGAGCCAGATACGGTAGCATATCTTATGAGAAATGGTGCCAAGGTGGTAGAGGTACAGGTGGAAATGAAAGAGCGTATTGCGGGCGAGAGTTACTTAAATTTGAAAAATTCTATCCTATATATGAGTAGAATGATTGTATCGATTGTTTTATTCCAGGGATTTCGAAAGAGAGGTAAATAAATATGACAGTTGGATTGCGTATTGTTTTATTAGTAATAGCCCTGTTTTCCTGCTTTTTTGTTGTGCGTAAGATTCAAAAGGCACAGATGCGTATAGAAGATACTTTATTTTGGTTGGTAATTGCAGCAGGCACTTTACTTCTTGGTATATTTCCACAGATTGCCTTCTGGTGTGCAAAGCTGTTAGGAATACAGTCACCAGTTAATTTTGTTTACTTGGTATTTATTTTTATCTTACTGTTTAAGGTGTTTATTTTAACCGTACAGGTTTCGCAGTTACAGGAAAGAATTAAAAACCTTACACAAAATATAGCAATATATAGATATAAGAGCGAACAGGAAGATGAGGATGAGAAATAAATGACAATATTACATATTTGTTCTTTGGATTTAGATCAGGCAAATGGAGTGACAGTGATTGTGCCACAGTATGCGAAAGAACAATCTGTGTCCGAACAGGTTATTATGTTAAACTTAGATGAGGCTGGATATGATACTACCGATTATCCTGTGGAGCATGGCGCACATAAATTTGCTTCTATCCTTCAAAACCATACCATTGATATAGTTGTATTTCATGGAATATATTATATGCAATATATATCTATGTATAAAACATTAAAAAAGAAGGGGATTCCTTACGTGATTGTGCCGCATTGTTCCTTATGTGATACGGCACAGAAGCAGAAGAAAATCCCTAAAATTATTTTGAATCAATTATTTTTCCATTCTTTTATTCGAAACTCTGCTGCGGTGCAGTATTTATCAGAAAAAGAAAAAACAGATTCTGCACGATTCTTGGCACCATCTTTTATCAGTCCCAATGGTGTATACAGAGTTGAAGAAAAATGGAAGAAAACAACAAGAAAACAATTTAAACTGGTATATATAGGTAGATATGCTATGTATCAAAAAGGTCTTGATCTTATGATAGAGGCGTGTAGTATATGCCGAGAGTATATGTTGGAGAATGCTATTGTTTTAGAATTGTATGGAACTGATTTTGAAAATAATAAAGAACAGTTGGTTGCTTTGATTGATGAAAAGAAATTAAGTCAGATTGTGCATGTGAATGAGGCAGTTTTTGGAGAAAAAAAGATTGCAGCTTTATTGGATGCAGATTGTTTCCTTCAAACCTCAAGATTTGAGGGGCAGCCAGTAGCCATATTAGAAGCATTAAGTTATGGAGTCATTCCTATTGTAACAAAAGGAACGACCTTTGCCGAACAAGTAGAGGAGAAGCAATGTGGTTTTCATGCAGGGGATAGCCCGGAGACAATTGCGGATGCGATAAAAAAAGCCTATGAAAATCGGGAGTCCGCAGAGCAGTTTTCTAAGAGAGCAGTAAATTTTGTTATGGAACAGTATGAGTGGAGTGCGGTTACAAAAAGATTATTGGAACAGTATCGTTGTATAATAGAGAAAAATGCAGGTGAAAGATAAAATGAAACAATGTACGTTAAGCATTATCGTTCCCGTGTATAATGCTACCAATATGCTGAGGGATTGTTTGGATGCTTTAGTTAGACAGGATTTATCACAGTATGAAGTGATTTGTATCAATGATGGTTCTACGGAAAAGCAAACTTATGATATTTTGGCAGAATACGAAAAAAAATATGCAGAAATTGTAAAGGTGTATCATATTGAAAATGGTGGGGTATACAAGGCACGAAAGTACGGAGTTTCAATGGCATCAGGAACGTACATTGGCTTTTGTGATTGTGATGATAAAGTTGAGACGAACATGTATCAAAGTATGGTGACGGAATTAGAAACGTCGGGGGCTGATCTTGTTATCTGTGGCTATCATAGAGTAGACTATGACACAAAAAAGGTATTTGCAACAGAAATGCTGGGATGGAGTTCTTTTTCTATTAATGCAACGACCATTGGAAAGTTGGCAATTATAAATACGGCATTATGGAATAAGGTATATAAAAAAGAATTATTTGATAATATGATGGAATTTTCACAGGCACCTCGAATTGGAGAAGATATGCTATTGTTGTTAAGTATCTATCCTAAAATAAAAAAGATTGCATTTGTTGATGCACCTCTCTATAATTATTATGTTAGGAAGGGTTCCAGTATGAATACAGTAACCATACAGGAATGCAATAAAACAGTGCAAGCCTTTGAGAAAACTGTTTCAAAAATGTTTGAAAAAGAAGAACCAGAAGAATGGAGAGCGCTTGTAGATTTGATGGCATTCATTCATTTGGGAATTTCTCTGCCAGTAACGGTAAGTGGAAATAAAACTGTATGCAAGGAAGTCATGCATTTGACTAGAAAAGTGCTATGTGAAAAGTATAGGACATGGAAAAATTCAGATTTCCTTACCTGGAAATATATTATAAGGACAGATAAAAAACTGGCAAAAGTAAAAATCATGCAATTAGTATATAAGAGTCATTTATTTGATTGTTTTTTAAAGGTATATCGTTGGA